>Ga0213820_1000067_pt1 | contig 120034 bp, 112 predicted proteins | sample MC6MC0910MG_FD_179889 | JGI IMG/M metagenome (GOLD analysis project Ga0213820, IMG submission 179889) | Enriched soil aggregate microbial communities from Iowa State University, Ames, United States - MC6-MC0910-MG | ecosystem: Environmental > Terrestrial > Soil > Unclassified | place: USA...
ATGTGCCGGGGTGGCGGAACTGGCAGACGCACAGGACTTAAAATCCTGCGGTAGGTGACTACCGTGCCGGTTCGATTCCGGCCCTCGGCACCATTTTTTAATATTAAGCGCCCGTAGCTCAATTGGATAGAGCGTCTGACTACGGATCAGAAGGTTGTGGGTTCGACTCCTGCCGGGCGCGCCATAAAAAGATAAGATAGACAGTAACGGAATGTAGCTCAGCTTGGTAGAGCACTTGGTTTGGGACCAAGGGGTCGTAGGTTCGAATCCTGTCATTCCGATCATCTTTTAAAATTGGGGCCTTAGCTCAGCTGGGAGAGCGCCTGCCTTGCACGTAGGAGGTCAGCGGTTCGATCCCGCTAGGCTCCACCATATTTATTTATTATTTCCGGAGGTATACCCAAGTCTGGCTGAAGGGATCGGTCTTGAAAACCGACAGGCGGGTAACACCGCGCGGGGGTTCGAATCCCTCTACCTCCTCCATTTTCTTATTTCGGGTCAGTAGCTCAGTTGGTAGAGCATTAGATTGAAGCTCTAAGTGTCGGCGGTTCGATTCCGTCCTGACCCATCTTTTTTTGCGGGTGTAGTTTAATGGTAAAACCTCAGCCTTCCAAGCTGATGTCGTGAGTTCGATTCTCATCACCCGCTCCAGAGAGGGCCTATAGCTCAGCTGGTTAGAGCGCACGCCTGATAAGCGTGAGGTCGATGGTTCGAGTCCATTTAGGCCCATTATAGAATTATTCCGAAGTAGCTCAGTTGGTAGTAGCACCTGACTGTTAATCAGGTTGTCGCAGGTTCGAGTCCTGCCTTCGGAGCCATGGCCCCTTGGTCAAGCGGTTAAGACACCGCCCTTTCACGGCGGTAACACGGGTTCGAATCCCGTAGGGGTCATCTAATAAAGCATGTAGCATATTATTGCTATATGCTTTTTTCTTTGCAATTTTTTAAGCTATTTACTTAGTTCTTATAAAATTTTTACGTGGAATATTAGACTGCCTGTTTAAATTTGAACAAAGTATTTCATATATAAAAGATGTATGTTTTCTGACGGCATTTTTCGTGGAGAATTTAATTCTCTTCATCTAATATGAGGATAGATGGAGGAAAACGACATGAATTTACAAGAGATACGACGTTTTTTAGCACTTTATCAAATGGAACGAAATAAATCTGAACAATGGTTAACAAATAGATTACAGCAAGTTGAAAATGAAGGAGTATATATTCCGTCTACGGAAGAGCTTACTTTTGGTGCACGAGTGGCATGGCGTAATAGTAATAAATGTATTGGTCGATTATTTTGGCAATCATTACATGTTGAGGATGCACGTGATATTTTAGATGAGCATGCTATTTTTGAAAAGCTACTGCATCATATTCGTTATGCCACAAATGATGGTAAAATTCGTCCAACAATTACGGTATTTGCAGCTGGTAGAGTGAGAGTCTGGAATCATCAGCTAATCCGCTATGCGGGCTACGAAACGGCTGAAGGCATTGTCGGGGATGCGCATTCGGTGTCATTTACAAAAGTATGTGAATCACTTGGCTGGCGCGGAGAGGGCACAGCATTTGATGTGCTACCTCTTGTTATTCAGGTGGATGAACGAAGCCCACAATGGTTTCCAATCCCTCAAGAGGAAGTATTAGAGGTTGCTATTCGCCATCCTGAGCAACCACAGGTAGAGGAACTAGCGTTGAAATGGTATGCAGTGCCCATAATTTCGAGCATGCGCTTTCAAATGGCAGGTATTGATTTTCAAGCTGCTCCTTTTAATGGCTGGTATATGGGGACAGAAATAGGAGCACGTAATTTAGCTGATCATGATCGTTATAATATGTTACCGAAAATAGCTGAAATTTTTGGGCTCGATACAACAAGGCAGGCGTCTCTTTGGCGTGATCGTGCTTTAGTTGAATTAAATATTGCCGTCCTTCATTCCTTTAAAGAGGATGGCGTAAGTATTGTCGATCATCATACCGCTGCACAACAATTTAAGCTGTTTGAAGAAGCAGAGCATAAAGCTGGCCGTGACTTAACAGGCAACTGGACTTGGTTGATTCCACCATTATCGCCTGCTACAACACATATCTTTCATAAGCCTTACGACAATGTGTATAATACACCAAATTATTTTTATCAAAAACCTCCTTACTGAAGGTAAAGAGAGCTATTTGGTGCCAGGTACTCAAACAATTTTCAGTAAGGCTTACTAAGGAAAAATTCGGGTTCACTGCTGTCGGGACGTGGGTAGGCTGTGCTACAGGACAGTAAGCCGAAGACGATGTGCTGAGTGGAAGGTGAACGCGGACAGTAAAAAAGTGTTAGATTGATTGCAGTCAATCTAACACTTTTGCTTAATTTACATATTCATTTTTAGAAGCTCTAAACGAACAGAAGAATAGTAAAGCCGCAACGACAACAAATAGCCAACCAGCGATATTCCAGCCACCAAGTAAATCATGTAAATAGCCGAATAAAATAGGGCCAATAGCTGCAAATAAGTAGCCTAATGATTGGGCAAAACCGGATAAATCAGCTGCCTCGAATGCCGTACGTGTACGAAGTGTAAAGAACATCATAGCAAGAGCAAATGAAGCTCCTCCTGCTAAACCAAGTAATATCATCCATAATACCGCAAGATTAGTCCATTCCATGACAACACCTGTAAAACCTATGAAATAAAATGCTGTAAACATTAACACAAGAGGTCGCTGTGATGTCATTTTACTTGCGATAATAGGTATCGCTAAAGCCATAGGCACTTGTGAAAATTGCATGATGGAAAACATCCAACCCGCACGATCAGCGGCTATGCCTTGCGCGATATAGATTTCAGGAATCCAAGCTGCAGTTGTATAAAATAATAATGATTGTAAACCCATAGCGCCAGTAACTGCCCAAGTGACGGGTGATTTCCACAATGGTATACGAGTTTTCGTAGAAGCTACAGAGGGTTCAGGTTTATTTGCTTTTAATTGGGGAATCCAAATCAAAATAGTCAATACAACAAGAACTAGCGCAATAGCAAGTGCACCTTGCCAGCCAAGTGAAGCATTGGCTATTGGATAGCTAATACCGGCGCCAATCCCTGCCGTTAAATTCATGGACATTGTAAAAAATGCCATCAGTAAGCCTACGTGATAAGGGAATTTCAATTTAAGTAGCCCAGGTATTAGGACGTTACCAAATGAAATAGCAACACCAATTATCATTGTACCGAACACGAGTAACCCAGTTGTACCAAGTGAGCGCAACACAATCCCTAATGCTAATAAAATCGTTGATAAAAACAGTGTCAATTCAAGACCCATTTTTCGTGCAATTACTGGTGCAATGGGTGACACTAGTGCAAATGCAAGCAATGGAATGGTTGTGAGAAAGCCTGCCAGTACATTGGATATGCCAAGATCCTCCCGAATAAAGGAAATAATAGGTCCTACAACCGTTAATGGCATACGTAATGTCGAAGCAAGAAAGATTACACCGATGACTAATAAGAGCGTTGTGCCCTTCCAATTAATCTTTCTGCTAGGATAAGTAGATTCTTCGTTCGTTGTCAAAATAAGTACCTCCTTGATACAACAATTATAATTCAAGCCACTATAACACTTTAACACAATAATAAAAATAGTAGAATATTCACAAAATACGGAACATTACTCGTTTTATTGAAATGTCTTAGGTCGTATGTTAAACTAGGACACATCATAAATTTAATAATTATATGCCTCATGTTTGTATTGAGGTAGAGGTCGCGGTATTTATTAGTAAGTTAGTGGAGATGACAAGCATTAACGATGTTAGCTGAAAGGAAATATCGCCGAAGTGTGAGGGGACTTGAAAACCTCATGCTGGGGCTGTCTCCGAAAGGAACAGAACTGTCACGTTGGACAACGTGTTGCGCTATCATTTTGAAGAAACAGAGGATTTACTTAGCCATCACAACGTTCATGTGATGGCATTTTTTTGCCTCTTATAAAAGGAAGGAAGCTTTAACGTGAGTGAGATAAAAGTTAATCAGCTCGGCAAAGCACCGGAGTTGAAAAAAGAATTAAAAAGCCGTCATATTACGATGATATCATTGGGCGGTACTATCGGAACAGGCCTATTTTTAGCAAGTGGTGGCGCTATCGCACAGGCGGGTCCAGGCGGTGCACTTCTTGCCTATGCATTAATCGGCATTATGGTGTACTTCTTAATGACTAGCTTGGGCGAGATGGCAGCTTATATGCCGTCATCAGGGTCTTTTAGTACGTATGCAACAAAATTTGTAGATCCTGCGCTTGGTTTTGCCCTTGGCTGGAACTACTGGTATAACTGGGCAATTACAATTGCAGCCGAAATTGCAGCAGTTTCACTTATTATGAAGTACTGGTTCCCAGACAGTTCATCAGCACTTTGGACAGTAATATTTATTGCGATTGTACTAACTTTCAATTTACTTTCTGTAAAAAGCTATGGTGAAAGTGAATATTGGTTCGCAATGATAAAAGTTGCAACTGTTATTGTTTTCATTATCGTCAGCCTATTGATGATTTTTGGTATTTTAGGTGGGCAAGCACCGGTAGGGTTCACGAATTTCTTTATTAGTGATGGGCCATTCCATGGTGGCTTCCTTGCAACATTCGGTATATTTCTAGCAGCAGGCTTCTCGTTCCAAGGGACAGAGTTATTAGGAATCACTGCTGGCGAAACAGATGATCCGGGTAAAAATATTCCGAAAGCTGTTAAGTCTGTTTTTTGGCGTATTATTTTATTTTATATTTTAGCGATTGCAGCGATTGGGATGTTGATTCCATTTACAGATTCGCGCTTACTATCTGAAGATATTGCAGTCTCACCATTTACATTAGTGTTTGACCGCTTAGGCATTGCTTTTGCTGCTTCATTAATGAATGCCATTATTTTAACTGCGATGTTGTCTGCAGGTAATTCTGGTTTATATGCATCATCTCGTATGTTATGGCAATTAGCAGTAGATGGTCATGCACCTAAAATTTTCGCAAAGCTTAGCCGTCGTGGCATTCCGATTTACGCATTACTGCTAACATTAGCAGTTGGTTGCCTAGCGTTTTTAGCTTCATTCTTTGGAGATGGTGTTGTTTATATGTGGCTTCTAAATGCTTCTGGGATGTCGGGCTTCATTGCATGGCTTGGCATTGCCTTTAGTCATTATCGCTTCCGTAGAGCTTATGAAGCGCAAGGCTTAGATACGAAGTTACTACCATATAAAGCAAAGCTCTATCCATTCGGGCCGTTATTTGCATTTACTGTATGTATGATTGTTGTAATTGGTCAAAACTACACAGCTTTCACTGGTGATTCAATTGACTGGTCTGGCGTCCTTGTTTCATATATCGGTATACCGCTGTTTATTGCCTTATGGTTAGGTTATAAAATAAAGCATAAAACGAAAATGATCCCACTGGAAAAGTGCGATTTAAAAGTAGATAAGTAAAAATGTAAGCTGTCCTATTTATTGTAGGGCAGCTTTTAGTTTATGGCCGTTGATTTCCGCTGCGGGCGGACGCTTTCCACGGGCACAACGTAAGCCGCAACCCTCGCATACGCGCGGTCTGTTGCGTCTTACGTTCTGTGCGTTCTCACGGTAGTCTGACTTTGCTGATAAATTGTTTGAGAATTGTTTGAGTGCCTGGCACTTATGGTAAGCTATATAAAAGAGGTGTCTGAAGATGCAAAAACGTATATTACTAGTAGAAGACGATGAAGCGATACGGGAAATGGTGGAGAAGTTTTTAATAATGGAAGGCTTTGACGTTACAGCTGTTTCAAATGGTGAAGAAGCAGTGCAAACTTGTTTAACGAAATCCTTTGATTTAATTATTTTAGACATAATGATGCCTAAACTAGATGGATTAGAAGTGTTAAAAAGGATTCGTGAAAAAGAAGCATTACCAATTATTATAATGTCAGCAAAAGATAGTGACGTTGATAAAGCATTAGGTCTTGGATTAGGAGCGGATGATTATATTGCTAAGCCATTTTCCATGTTGGAATTTTCAGCGCGCGTAAAAGCCGCCATCAGAAGGGCTACTCAATATTCAAATCCGATGGCAGAAGCGCAGGAGACAATGACAATAGGTAACTTGGTAATTGATGTCGTTAATTTTTCAGTTCACAAAGACCAACAACAGCTGAAGCTGACTTCTAAAGAGTTTGCTATTTTAAAACTATTTATTACAAACCGCAATCGGGTTTTTACTAAACAACAAATCTATCAACTCATTTGGAATGATGAATACTATGGCGATGAAAATATTATTAATGTGCATATAAGAAGATTACGAGAAAAAATTGAAGATGATCCTTCCAACCCTCGATATATTAAAACACTTTGGGGAATTGGCTATAAATTTGAGGGCTAACTATATGATACTTTTTCTAACAATTGTTATTCTCATTCTCATCACAATCATTATTTTTCAGGTAAAAAGAAAACGAGAGCAAAACGTTACACTGCAATACATACACACAAAACTACAAGCAATCATTAACGAACAAACGAACGAAAAAATTTTAGTTGCTACATCAAATCAAGAATTACAAACTTTACTTACTACGATTAATGCTTTGCTGGAGGATACGCACAAAATACTAGCCAAACATCGAAAAACAGAAAGTTCAATGAAAAAGATGCTTGCGAATATTTCACATGATTTAAAAACCCCGTTAACAGTTGTGCTAGGCTACACTGAAATGCTGCAGCTACAGCATTCAGTAAGCGATGCAGAACGCAATCGTTTGCTTGCAGGAATCCATGTAAAAACAGAGGAAGTACTAAAGCTAATCCATACATTTTTTGATTTGGCCAAAATTGAAGCGGGTGACACAGACTACCCAATAACAAAAGTAAACGTAAATGAAATTTGCCGAAATAATATTTTATCATTTTACGATATGGTGATGTCGGTAGGTCTTCAAATTGATATTCACATACCCGAAACACCGATTTATGCTCTAGGCAATGAGGGGGCATTAGATAGAGTATTAAACAATTTAATCGCGAATGCCATTGCATATGGGGCAGAAGGACGTGTACTTGGGCTAACAGTAAGGGCCGATACGAACGATGTTTATATTGATGTCTGGGATTGTGGAAAAGGGATTGATGAATATCATATAGATAGTGTCTTTGAAAGGATGTATACGCTTGAAGATTCAAGGAATAAATCGTTCCAAGGTAGTGGGCTAGGTTTGACGATAACGAAGCGGCTTGTAGAAATAATGAATGGAACAATTCAACTGACAAGTATCCCTTATGAAAAAACAGTGTTTACTATTTCTTTAAAAAGAATGATGTATTAATCTAGCCCTGCCTGTAGAGCTAAAACTCTACAGGCATTTTTTCTTTTCTTAAGAAATTTGTAAGAATCAAGTAATAAAATAGAGAGTTTTGCTTCTTATAATAAAGAAAGCCACATATGAGGGAGATGGTTGCAATGGCGTATATTATAAAAACAAATCAGCTTACAAAAGTCTATGCAGGAAACGAAGTGGTTTCCTCTGTCAATATGCATGTTAAGAAGGGAGAGATTTACGGCTTTTTAGGTCCAAATGGTGCAGGGAAAACGACGGTTATGAAAATGTTAACGAATTTGGCTAAACCGACAAGTGGGGATATTGAAATTTTCGGTGAGAAATTAACAGAACGTTCCTACGAAGTGCTAAAGAGGATGGGCACAATTATTGAATATCCAATTTTTTATGAAAAGTTAACTGCTAATGAAAACCTCGAATTACATTGCGAGTATATGGGTTATTACAATAAAAATGAAATCGGTCATGTTCTAGATTTAGTGAAGTTAATCAATGTAGAGGGCAAAAAAGTAAGAGATTTTTCACTGGGGATGAAGCAACGTTTAGGTATAGCACGTGCAATCCTGACTAAACCAGAATTGCTCATTTTAGATGAACCTATTAATGGGCTTGACCCGGTTGGTATAAGGGAGTTAAGAGAATTATTCAAAATGTTAAGTAAAGAATATGGTATCACCATTATTGTTTCTAGCCATATTTTAGCTGAAATAGAGCAAATTGCAGATACTATTGGTGTCATTAATAACGGTAAATTAATTGCTGAAGTAGCAATGGAGCAAGTAAGCTATAACCAGGCAGATTATATTGAACTAATTGTCAGTGACGGCAAAAGGGCGTCCTTCATATTAGATAGTCAATTAAAAATTGCTAATTTTAAATGTATTGACGAGCACTGTATTCGCATTTACGATTCATCCATTTCACAAAAAGTATTATCTAAAACGTTAATAGACCATGACATTGAGATAGAAGAAATGACTAGAAAAACGAGTTCTTTAGAGGATTATTTCATGAAATTGATCAATGGAGGGAAGGTCCATGCTTAATTTAATGCGTTTAGAAATGAAGAAATACCATTTTGGTAGGTATGTGAAAGCCGCAATGATCGCCAATTTTGCTATATTAGGTTTTATGTTTATGATTTTAGTGATTTCAAAAATTGAAGGTGACACGGAGATAGAAAATTATCATATCGCTTTGAGTATTATCGATTCATTTGTACGATGTGTTTTTATTATCTTTGCAGCGACATTAATTGCAAAACTTATTATTGGTGAATATAAAAATAAGACCATTATCACTGCATTTATGTATCCTATCAATAGAAAAAAATTTATTGCAGCGAAGCTCGCAATTGTCGTGTTATTTACATTTAGCGCTATTATACTTTCAAATATTTTTGTAACATTCATTTTCCTTATAATTAGCGAAAACTTTCAATTAGTACAAGATACGTTGACGAATGCAATGATAATGCAACGCATTCCTGCGGTGCTTATGAATGCTGTAGCAGCTTCAGGTATGGCTCTTATTCCATTGTATTTTGGCATGAGAAAATACTCGATTCCAACCACAATTCTATCATCGCTTATTATTGTCATGGTTGTTTCTTCAAATACGGGCAATTTTTCATTAAATGATATTATCATTATTCCAATTACATTAGCTATCATTGGCATAGCTGTTGCTTATTTAGCAATCCGCAACATCGAAAAAGTAGATATTTAACAACATAACAAAGCCCCTGTGTGGAAATACCATACAGGGGCTTTAAAAGGCTTTGGGGAAGCCTGGCGAACCATATTTATTAATTATTCTCAGGTACATTAGACGTTGGGTAGACGTCTACAGTAAGCTTGGCAGGTGCCGTTAATTTAGCAAAGCTAATATACAGTAGGAAAGAAACTGCACCACCTATAATCCATGCAATATCCAGTCCATCTAACATTTTAGCAATAGGCCCTACATATAACTCCGTATTAATAAATGGAATTTGGATAAAGATCGTTAACAAATAAATAATCATTGTCGGGATATTAATTTTGCCGAAAATACCATCCTTTTTGTTAAACTCATCTGGTGGATAATGTACTCTCTTTAAAATATAAAAATCTGTTAATGTAATCATACTCCACGGGATAATGAAGAATAAAATAAACCCTAAGTATAATTGGAAATTCGCCATGAAATTGTCAGAGCTCCAAGTAGCAATAAGGGCAATAATGACACCAATCGCAATGGATGTAATAGTACGTAGTCTAGCAGATGTTTTAAATGTTAAGAAATTACTTGCAATCGATAAAATAATAATGCCTGCTCCATAAATATTTAAGGAGTTAATAACAAGTACACCAAGAGATAATAATAGTGCAATGATGAAACCTAATGAGCCCATATCTTTAATTTGCGCCATTACATTGCCATTCACAACCATTGTAGCAATGGCAGCACCTAAAACCATCAACCACACTGAACTAGCAAAGCTTCCAAGGTAACTATAAGTAAATACCTTTTTCGATTGGGATGGGTGAATAAATCTTGAATGGTCGGATACATAGGGACCATATGTAATTTGCCATGTAACACAGATGGAAGTCATTAATAAAAACTGGCTGAAAGAAAAAGTACCAGCATTTAAAAGCTCCATTGACACATTCATTAAGATCATAATCGATAAAATAATAAATACCGCTGTAAAGCCAATCGTATAGATTTTCATCGATTTTTGTAGTAAGCCTTGTCCAAAAATAGCGAGAAGCACCATTGGAATAAGACTAACGATAACCGTAACATTCATATTCAGACCAAGTGTTTCTTCCATGCCCTGACCGACTAACACCGTATTGGTTGCGCCGTAGCCTAAATACATAATAAGAATGATAACCATTGGCAAGATTGCACCAAAGTAGCCGAACTGTGCTCTACTTTGCACTACTTGTGGTAAGCCAGCTTTCGGACCAGTAGCAGAATGGAGCGCCATAATTGTAGCACCAATAGCATGTCCTAATAAGATAGCAACTAATGACCACCAAAAATTTAAACCTAATACAATAGCTAGTGAACCAGTTACCAATGTTGTAGAAACTGTACTTGCGGCAAACCATGTAAAAAATAATTCTTTGGCAGTGCCATTACGCTGTTCTAAAGGAATATGTTCATAACTAATTTCCTCAATTGACGAATTGCTCATAGATACCCTCCCTCTTATTAAACATTGAAAATATAATTATAGTGTTTTAGCTTTAAACAGTAACTTTTAATGATGGCCAATAAGCAGATTGAATCGCTATCACTTCATTGATGGCTTTCTGTTCTACTTCGTTGACGAAATCCGGATAGCCTTGTGAATCTTGGAATGGATCCTCTACATCACTTTTCACGCCGCATAATTCTTCAATAATGCGTAATGTACAAAATGGAACGTACGCGTTACTATAGCCACCTTCATGGCAAAAAACGATTTTCCCATCGGTATGTTTGTTAGCTAAGTTCATCATAATTTTCGTTAATTCTGCAAAGCCTTCAGCCGTCATATTCATACGTCCTAGTGGATCGAACATGCCTGGATCTTGTCCAGCAGAAATAATAATTAGCTCTGGCTTATAGTCATTGACGATTGGTTCTACAATCGATTTAAAGGCTTCAATATAGCCGGCATTTCCTGTACCTGGAGGTAGCGGGATGTTGACGTTAAAGCCTTTTCCGTCAGCTTCACCTACGTTTTCAGCGTAGCCTGTATTATTCGGGAAGCTTAAATGCTGATGCACGGAGAAGAATAAAACGCCATCTGTGTCGTAGAATGCACTTTCTGTACCATTACCATGGTGAACGTCCCAATCTAATACCATAACTCTTTCTAGATTGTATTTTTGCTTCGCGTATTTGGCAGCAATCGCTACATTATTGAAAATACAGAAGCCAATGCCTTTTGCAGCCTCCGCATGATGACCAGGTGGGCGAGTTAATGCGTAAACATTATCGACTTCACCGTTCATCACAACATCAACAGCCTTTAAAGCGCCACCAGTTGATAGTAAAGCAATTTCATAAGAGCCTCTACCGACAATAGCGTGATCTCCAGCGTCTCCACCAGTTGTATCGCTCAAATGTTTCACTTTATCTACATATTCCTTCGTATGGAACATTTCAATTTCCTCGCGTGTTGCAGAGCGTGGTTCAATTTGTTCTAATGCTTTCATTAAGCCGCAACGGTTTAGTAAATTATTAATACGTCTTTTTGTTGAAGGATGTTCAACGAAGACATCCGTTTCTAAATAACCACCTGAAGGTAAATATAAAGTTCCGCTACCGTTATCATGCCAGAAATAACTTTCGTCAAAAATATAGCCAGTTTTCATCATTATTCCGCCCCTTTGTTAAAAAAATAATACCTATTTACCTATTTGTTTCTAGGAACAATCCAAAGTTGATGTGAAAATCAGTACTTAAAGTCATAAAAATACTACTTAAGGGAGATTTTTCTTAAAATGAATTTCAGTCATCTTCCTTGGGATAAAATTTAAATGAATATGGTTCATTTGTCAAACTAAATTTTTTTTAAATTAGGAAAAGTTAATTAAATTTAATGGTGCATTAATAGGAAATTGTATTTTTTAAAAAAAGAAGTAGTTGAATTCTATTTTTTTTTCGATTACAATTTTTAAAAATTCAATATTTTATAGGGGGGCGCATAATGGATAAGGAAAAACGCATCGTAACCTCTGCTATTCAACTATTTAAAGAACAAGGTATCGACAAAATTAAAATAGCTGATATTGTAAAAAGGGCTGGCATAGCACAAGGAACTTTTTATTTATACTTTCCTTCAAAAATGTCACTCATGCCTTCCATTGCCAAAGTAATGGTTGATAACATATTTGAAGCGATACAAAAAAATGTAGATGATCAAGCACCACTAATTGAGAAATTTAAACAATTAATCGATACAATATTTATGATGACGAAAGAGCATAAGGAACTTGTAGCAATCATTTATGCTGGATTGTCAGCTTCGGATTATTTGAAAGATTGGGTAAATGCGTATACACCTTACTATAATTGGTTAAAAAAAGAACTAGATGCCGCGAAGTCGAAAGGTGAAATTTTAATAGCAATTGATTCTTATTCAACGGCAAAGATGGTATTCGGGTTAATAGAGGCTGCTGCAGAACGTGCTTACTTATTTGATTCAAAAGAAGAAAAGCTGGTCGATGAGGACAAAAAAGATTTATTGGAGTTCATTTGCAATGCATTAATCTTGAACAAGGCTGTTGCAAAATAAGTGTCGTTATATAGCAAATTTTTGATATATATGTGTGGGGTGGAATCGCCAAAAAATATGATTTTTCTTTATACAGCGTGCAATGCACGGGGCACATATCTTCAAATACAGAAGTAGAATTTTACTAAAGTATTGAAGTGATTTCTTTTTACACAAAAAATGAATGAAGTTCAGTCATTATAGACGGAGGGGTTTTATGGGAAGAGCTTGGTTGTATGTAGGGTTAACAAGTTTTTTTGAATTAATATGGATTTATGGCTTTAATGTGGCTTCTGATTGGTGGCACTGGCTATTAATCGTCACTTTTATTGGGCTAGATTTGCATTTTTTATCAAAAGCATGCGAAAAATTACCGACCGGGACAGTGTATGCAATATTTGCAGCAATTGGCACGATGGGGACAACGTTAATGGATATTTTATTATTTAATCAAGTAGTCAGTATCGGTAAGCTACTCTTTATTTTTATTTTAATTGTAGGTGTGATTGGCTTAAAAGTTGCTGATAGCGTGGAAGAGCACAAACGTGCAAAAGAGGTGATTTAGAATGGGATGGCTTTTTGTTTTATTAGCTGCTTCGAGTGAACTTGTATCAGTTATTGGTTTAAAAAAGTACAGCACCAAAAAAGGATTTATTAGCATGCTGCTCTATGTAGGAGGGTTTGCTGCGTCACTTAGCTTTTTATATAAGTCATTTGAATTTTTACAAACAAGCACAGCCTACGCAGTGTGGATAGGCATCGGTACGGCGGGAGCAGTGTTAATCAATATGGTGTTTTTTGGAGAGTCCAAAAGTAAAGGACGCCTAGCGAGTGTCTGCTGTATCATCATTGGAGTTGTAGGGTTAAAGGCGCTTTCTTAAAAAACTGAAGCTGAGACAAAAGCAAAAAAGTGTTAGATTGACTGCAATCAATCTAACACTTTTTTGCTATGCCGTTGATGTTCGCTACGGCGGTGCTTTCCGCGGGCACACCGTAAGCCGCAACCCGCAACCCTCGCTAACGCGCGGATTGTTGCGTCTTACATCGTGTGCTGTTCTGAGCAGGAGTCACCGCTTTCGCTACCATCAACTAGTGGGATCTCTTGAATTTTATCTATTGCAAAAGAGAGAATAACTAATTTCCCCACTTTATAGTTATGTTCCAGCTGAAATTAAGCAAATAGCGTTTCCCATAATAAGTAGATATTTAACGTAACGACGATTATAACGACAAACCATCCAAGAAATGTCGTAATACGGTGATTGACTAGGTTCCCCATAATGTCTTTTTTACTTGTAAACATCACAAGCGGGATAAGCGCAAAAGCAATACCGAATGATAGAATGACTTGACTTAAAACAAGCGCATATGTTGCATTGACACCCGCTGCAATAATCGCCAACGGTGGAATCATTGTAATCGCTCGACGTAAATATAAAGGGATTTTTCGTTGAATAAAGCCTTGCATAACAACATCGCCTGCCAATGTTCCGACAGAAGAGCTTGCAAGCCCTGCAATAAGAAGTCCAAGCCCGAAAGATACTGCCGCCATAGGTCCAAGAGCTTCGCGTAAGCCGTTATAAGCGATATCTAAATCCTCAACTACTAACCCTTGCGTATGGAATACTGCTGCTGCAATAATCAGCATGCTTATATTAATCGCGCCGGCAATAATCATGGCAATGACAATATCGATAAATTCAAAGCGGAAAATACGTCGTTTTTCGTTGTCATTACGGCCCACTACTCGATTTTGTGTTAAGGAAGAATGTAAATAGATAGCATGTGGCATAACCGTAGCCCCTAAAATACCTGTTGCCAGTAACAGTGAATCAACACCATCAAATTGGGGAGTCAGCATTCCTAATGTCACTTCGCCCCAATTTGGCTGCGCTAAAAATGTTTGGAACGCAAACGCTAGCACAACAATGAGCACCATACCGGAAATACCTGCCTCAAACGCTCTAAAGCCTCTGCGTTGTAGCTCTAAAATCGCAAATGAACCAATGGCTGTAATAAGTGCTGCTGGCAGCATCGGAATATCAAATAATAAGTATAGACCGAGGGCAGCACCGATAAATTCCGCAAGATCGGTTGCAATAATCACTAGTTCAGCCTGAATCCATAAAAATATTGAAGTTTTTTTAGAAAAGTTCTCCCTTGCTATTTCTGGCAAATTTTTTCCCGTTGCAATACCGAGTTTTGCTGATAAAGATTGAATGAGTACAGCCATTAAATTAGAAAAGGCTATAACCCAAAGAAGTAAATATCCATATTGCGAGCCAGCTGTTATATTTGTAGCAAAGTTGCCTGGATCGATATAGGCAACTGCTGCAATAAATGCCGGACCTAGAAAGGGTAAAATGCGCCGCCAACCTTTGATGTCTCCATCTAAAACAGCTTGGGCTGCGGGTTTTGTAATTTGTTTATAGGCCATCTTGTTCCCTCGTTTCAAAAAGTATCGTAAATGAAATAATGTTTCCTATGGGAAAATAATAATACTACTATTCTATAGCTAGAACTGAAAAATGTGAAGAAGTTTGCTCATTATTTTTTTGTAAATTATAAAAAATGCTGGTAAAAGGCAGGTTGGCCATGAATCGCCACTAAACTGGTGGAAATCGCCACGAAATTGAACAGTATCGCCACGAAAGCATGCGAAACCGCCACAAAAGCACGCCGAATCGCCACAAAGCAACCGATTAACGCTTGTCTCTAAGACTTTGAAAAAATTTACGAAAAACTGGGCAATATCTTCTTTACTTTTTTTATTTACAGGCGTAATATGACATCATTATAAAAGTTTCAAATTTCTAAATCGCTGAAGCAACTAAACGCGGGGGACCCAATTTTGATGGATTGTCTAAACAATTCTTGGGGTGAATCTCTTTTTCAAGAGTAGGGCTACTCAGGCCCGAATCCGACAGCTAACCTCGTAAGCGTTAAGAGCAGAAAAGTTGGAGCTTGTCAGACGTTAGGACGTCTACAAGTCGTATTTAGTGATGACTTGTAGACGTTTTTTGCTGTCATCCGATACGATAAATGCCCCAGTAGATAGAAAGAGACCGATTATGCCAAGGTGTAATCGATTTAGAAAAATGAAACACACTCTATGAAACTAGAAGGTGTTAAGGATGAGATCATCATTCAAACGTTATGTTATCGGTAAACCATTGAGATCCGATGCATTAGGGGAACAAAAGCTTAGTAAAACAAAGGCGCTCGCCATACTATCATCTGATGCACTGTCATCAGTTGCATACGGTCCAGAGCAAATTTTAATTGTGCTGATGACTATCAGTACGGTTGCATTTTGGTATTCGTTACCGATTGCGGCAGGGGTAGTAGTGCTACTTATTGCACTCACTTTATCGTATCGCCAAGTTATTTTCGCCTATCCACATGGTGGTGGGGCATATGTAGTATCCCGCGAAAATTTAGGGGTAAATGCAGGTCTCGTAGCGGGTGGTTCATTACTCGTTGATTATATTTTAACGGTTGCAGTAAGTGTTTCAGCTGGGACCGATGCGATTACATCGGCATTTCCAAGTTTGCATGCTTATAATGTACCGATTGCAGTGTTTTTTGTAATTTGCTTAACGATATTAAATTTACGAGGGGTTACGGAATCAGCATCTATTTTAGCGTACCCAGTCTATTTATTTGTCGTTGTCATGTTAGTGCTTATTGGGGATGGAATGTATAACGTAGCAACAGGGCAAGTGCCAGCTGAATTACATCCTAAAATCGGCACGCCTGTTGCAGGCATTAGTTTGTTTTTATTATTAAAAGCATTTGCTTCAGGAAGCTCGGCGTTAACGGGTGTTGAAGCAATATCCAATGCAATCCCGAACTTTAAAAGCCCTGCACCGGTCAATGCAGCGAAAACGCTGTTAGCTATGGGTAGTATTTTAGCAGTGCTGTTTATTGGTATTGTAGGCTTAGCTTATTTTTACGGAGTTGCGCCAAATGCACAAGCTACGGTTGTTTCGCAAATTGCCGAAGCAAGTGTTGGACGTAATATCTTTTATTATATTGTGCAAGGAACGACAGCAATGATTTTAGTGCTTGCTGCGAATACAGGTTATTCAGCCTTTCCATTATTGGCAGTCAATTTATCGAAAGACGGCTTTATTCCGAGAATATTTCAAATTCGCGGCGACCGTCTTGGCTATTCAAATGGCATTATGATGCTTGGGTTAGCAGCGATCGTACTTATTATTTTGTTTGACGGCACAACAGAGCATTTAATTCCGCTTTATGCAGTCGGTGTGTTTATTCCATTTACATTGGCGCAATCTGGTATGATGCGAAAATGGTGGCGTGAAAAGCCTAATGGTTGGGTAATGAAATTTGTTATTAATACAATTGGGGCTGCGATTTCTTTTGTCGTAGCGATGATGTTTTTTATTACAAAGCTTCCACAAGTATGGCCGGTATTTATCTTTTTACCGCTTATTATTTGGATGTTTCATCGCATTAAGCATCATTACAATGCCGTTGGAGAGCAACTACGACTGAGTGGAGAAACTTTACCGCACGTTGATGGGAATGTCTTTATCGTGCCAGTAGCAGGTATTACGAAAGTGGTAGAAAATTCACTGCATTACGCGAAGTCCTTGCATGTAGAAAAAGTCATTGCTTTTTATGTGGCATTCGATCAGACGGATGCAAAAGCCTTTGAAGAAAAATGGAAAGCATGGCAACCAGATGTACGGCTTGTTACTTACTATTCGCCATATCGCAGTATTACGCATCCTTTGAAAAAATTTATCGATAAGGTAGAACACCAATATGCGAAAATGGGTTATCAAGTAACAGTAGTGATCCCACAATTTTTACCGAAAAAAGGGTGGCATCATATGCTACACAATCAATCAAGTCTATTAATTCGAACATCGCTGTTATTTCACAAAAATGTCGTCATTATGACAGTACCTTTCCATTTATCAAAATAATGACTAGCAAGCTCGAAAATAGTCTGATATAATCAGAACATAAATTGTAAAACACGAACGTTTACGTCAAAATAGCACGTAAATACCATTAAATTCCGAAAATTTAAACTTTTTTCAGCGGTAGATTTAACCTTCTACCGAATGAAGAGAACGATTAGTTTAATACTATTTCACTCATATAATAGCGAGAATATGGCTCGTAAGTTTCTACCGATTTACCGTAAATGAATCGACTATGGGTAGCATTGTTTTAGAAATATCATACTAAGTATGTTTTTTCTATTAGTTTCGACGTTTTTGCGCTGAATGCCTTGCTCCACTCGTAGATGAATGGAATCAATGTATTTAGCGCTTTTTTTATTATTATTAAGAAAGAAGGAAAAACAGCAATGAAGTTATTACACGACAAAATTAAGCAGGAAGGTAAAGTTTTATCTTCTTCTGTATTAAAAGTTGACTCTTTTTTAAACCACCAAATCGATCCACAACTTATGAAAGAGATTGGGCATGAATTTGCAAATCGCTTCTCTGATGATGTTATTACGAAAGTATTAACAATCGAGTCTTCAGGTATTGCGCCATCTGTCTTTTTAGGACTTGAAATTGGAGCACCAGTCGTATTTGCACGTAAACGCAAATCTTTAACATTATCAGATAATCTGTATTCTTCAAAAGTACATTCTTTCACAAAAAACGAAACAAATGAAATTTCAGTATCTTGTAATTTCTTAAATAAAGATGACAGCATTCTAATTGTCGACGATTTCTTAGCAAATGGTGAAGCGGTAAAAGGCTTACTTGATATTGCAGCACAAGCAGGGGCAAATGTTGTTGGTGTTGGTATCGTCATTGAAAAAGGCTTCCAAGATGGCGGAAAACTATTACGTGAACAAGGTGTGCGTGTAGAATCTTTAGCAATTGTGGATTCTTTAGAAAATGGTGAAGTAACGTTTGCCACGGAGGATCGTGCATAATGAATGCCTTTAAGTCAACAACGCTAGCAATTCAACATTTACTTGCGATGTATGCAGGTGCTATTTTAGTACCGCTTATTATCGGAGATGCTCTAGGTTTTGATTCAAAGCAAATGACTTATTTAGTAGCGATTGACATTATGATGTGTGGGATCGCTACATTACTGCAAGTGTATTCAGGTAAATTTATCGGTATCGGTTTACCGGTAGTTCTAGGGTGTACGTTTACAGCGGTTAGCCCAATTATTTTAATCGGGACAAACCCTGAACAAGGGATTACAGATATTTATGGTTCCATCATTGCATCCGGATTAATTGTCGTGATTATCGCAGGCTTCTTCGGTAAGCTTGTGAAATTTTTCCCACCAGTTGTAACAGGTTCGGTTGTATCAATTATTGGTATTTCGTTATTACCAGTAGCATTGAACAATATGGCGGGTGGACAAGGTGCAGCAGATTTTGCATCCGGTTCGAATGTTGCTTTAGCGTTTATTACATTAGTTATTATTTTAGTTGTCTATCGTTTTACAACAGGATTTGCTCGTGCTATTTCCATTTTAATTGGTTTAGTTGCAGGAACTGTATTGGGCGCATTTATGGGGAAAGTAGATTTCGCGCCTGTGTCAGAAGCGGGTGCTTTCCATATGGTGCAACCATTCTATTTTGGCGTACCGACATTTGATGCGTCAGCGATTTTGACAATGACGCTTGTAGCAATGGTGTCTTTAGTAGAATCTTCAGGTGTTTACTTTGCACTGAGCGATATTTGTAATAAAAAACTAGATTCAAAAGATTTAGCACGTGGTTATCGTTCTGAAGGTCTTGCTTCTGTTATTGGCGGTATTTTCAATGCCTTCCCATATACAACATTCTCTCAAAACGTTGGACTTACACGTATGTCTGGCGTCAAAGATCGCAAAGTCATTTACCTAACAGGTGCCTTCCTTGTAGCACTTGGATTCCTACCAAAAATCGCAGCGTTAACAACGATCATTCCAACACCAGTACTTGGTGCAGCAATGTTAGCAATGTTCGGTATGGTGATTACGCAAGGTATGGGGATGCTTGTACCAGTTATGAATGAATCAGCGGAAAACGCGATGATTGCAGCGATTGCAGTCGGTCTTGGTGTCGGTGTATCGGTTGTTCCAGATATTTTCGCATCACTACCACCAGGTCTTGCGATTTTAACATCTAACGGTATCGTCTGTGGTTCGGTAACAGCGATTATCTTAAATATTTTATTCAACATGATCGGGCCAAAGCATAAAAATGACCCGATGCATGGGTAAAAATGTAATAAACATTTTTTTGCCACCTTCTTAATCTATTAATTTAGATTAGGAGGTGGCATTTTTTTCTTTTACTATAAGGGGAACTCATCGGCATGTTTACATCACTGACTCGGTTAAATGTACCGGCTGTCCAGTCCTATTGATTGTCATGGCGTCCAACTTGTTATGATGCCGCCCAATTGGCACGACTGATGGAGAAGTCGAGACAGGGTCTTCGATAACCATACAGTCGAGTGCAAAAATATCTTTTATTAACGCATTTGAAATAATGTCAGATGGGGTACCTTCAGCGACAAGCTTGCCTTCATGTAGGGCAAAAATATAATCGGCATAACGTGCGGATAAGTTAATATCGTGCAATACCATGACAATCGTTGTACCATATTTACGATTTAAATCTGTCAGTAAATCTAAAATTTCAACTTGGTATGTTATATCTAAAAATGTTGTTGGCTCATCCAAAAATAAAATATCGGTCTGTTGCGCTAATGCCATGGCAATCCATACACGCTGTCTTTGACCACCGGATAGTTCATCAATATGACGATCAGCAAACTCCGTAATATTCATCATGTCCATCGCTTCTGCGACCGCCGCATAATCTTTTTTTGACCAACCCTTTAAAAAGCGATGATGTGGAAATCTACCTCTACCAACTAAATCTGCAACCGTAATACCTTCGGGCACGATAGGTGATTGTGGTAACAAGCCTAGCACTTTAGCAAGTTGCTTTCCTGGCAATTTTTGAATTGATTGTCCATCTAACATCACTTGTCCCGCAGTTGGCTTAATGAGTCGAGCCATCGTCTTCAACAACGTAGATTTCCCGCAGCCATTTGCACCAATAATAATACTGATTTTATTGCTAGGAACCGTTACACTAACGTCATGTAAAATCGTTTTATTGTCGTAACCAGCCGTAATGTGTTCTGCTCGAAATGTATGTGTTGGCTTCATATTATAAATCTCCTTTACGATTGATACGGATTAATAAATAAATTAAATACGGTGCACCGATAATTCCCGTAATGACGCCAACAGGATATCGGGTTTCAAATGCAAACTGACCTATTATATCTGCGGCTAAAACTAAAATAACGCCAATCAAGCCTGCAGGTACGATATTTGAAAAGCCTACACCAACCAATTTTTTTGCAATCGGACCTGCTAAAAAGGCAACAAAGGCAATGGGGCCGGTAGCTGCAGTAGCCATAGCAATCATCAACACCGAACTAAGCAACAACAACAATCTCGTTTTATTCGTAGCAACGCCAAGTGATGTCGCGGCTTGCTCGCCAAGCTCTAATATTTCTAATCGATTAGCCAAGAAAAGGACAATCGGTGTACAAATACAAACGGTCACAATTAAAGGATAAAGGTTTTCCATTTTCGCACCATTCAAACTACCACTTAACCAACGCATAGCAGAAGGGAGGTCATACGTATTGCCAATGACCATTAAATATGAAATAAAAGCATTTAACATCGCTTGAATACCGATACCAATTAAAATTAATCGACCGATGGAGAACGAGCTACCTTTTGACAATATAAAAATCACGATAGCCGTTAACAGTCCTCCTACGACAGAGGCAATCGAAACGAAGGCATTACTCGCATGCAAGACTATAATGCAAAAAACAGCAGCAGCACTAGAGCCAGTTGTTATACCAATGACATTAGGGTTGGCTAACGGGTTTCGCAACATCGTTTGGAAAATGTAGCCACCAACACCGAATGCAAAGCCTGAAAATAGGCCAACAATCATGCGGGGTAATCTGATCGTTCCTACTGCAAAAGAAGCACCTTTGACATTTTCACCTAATACTACACTGATCACATCTTTTACTGGATAAATGGTATTGCCAAGCATAAGCATCAAAGCCATAAGTCCAAGCGCCAAAACTGTTAGCAAACATGTCATGAGTAAGTAACGACGTTTGCGTTTCATTCTTGAGCGATAAATCGCCATCATTGTTTCATTCATCATAGTGCACGCATTTTCGCTTTCATTGTAATTAAAATTAAAAGGGGTGCTCCGATAAAGGCTGTAACAATACCGACTTCCAGTTCACTTGGGCTTCCTAATAGCCTGCCGCACACATCAGCAATCGTTAAAATAATGGCTCCGGCGAATGCCGAAAGGGGAATAACAAAGCGGACGTCTGGCCCGATAATTAAGCGAATTAAATGAGTAGCTAACAATCCGATAAAGCCAATTGGTCCAGCTAATGCTGTTGCCGCACCGCATAATAATACGCCACCAAATGAAGCGATAAGTCGTATCGTTCCCGTTTTTACACCTAAACCAGTCGCGACTTCATCTCCTAGTGCAAGCGCATTTAATGCTGGCGCAGAGAAAAGCGCGATACACAGTCCCACCGCTAAAAACGGAATAAACAGAGTAATAGTATCCCAGCTTCCTGAACCTACACTGCCAACTTGCCAAAATCGAAATTGATCCATAACTTTCGTGCGCGGAATCATCACGGCCACTACTAGTGATGATAATATTGCACTCGTTGCCGCACCTGCTAAGACGAGCTTTATCGGTGTTGCGCCACCACTACCAAGCGAACCGACAGTAAAGACGAAAATAGCGGTAATGATAGCCCCTGTAATAGCCAGCCAAATATATTGATTTGCAGAACTAATATGTAAGAAGGCAATTCCACAAACAACAAATAAAGAAGCACCCGTATTGACACCTAAAATACTTGGGTCCGCTATAGGATTGCGCGTTACAGATTGCATTAATGCACCGGAAACGCCTAAAGCTGCACCACACATAAAGCAAAAAATTGTTCGTACAATTCTTTGACGAACAACATTTGCCTCATGAGAAGCAACTTCCGAATGGAATAAACCATCCAGAAGTTGACTCCAAGTAATCATCCGAGAACCAAATACAAGCGATGCAACGACACTAAGGCATAGCAATATGAAAAGCACAATAAGAAGCTTGCTCAAGTTACGTGGCATCAAAATTTGCTTATTTTCTGAAGCGGATGTATGCATCATGTTATTTCAGCTTTTTCGCAACATCAGAGATTAATGATAAGTACTCGTCAATTGTGTATTGAATGGATAATGGGTTTGGGTTACCTGCGGCAGCTAATGGCGTATTATCAGTTATCACGATTACTGAACCATTTTGGATTGCTGGCACTTTTCCTAAAATAGGGTCAGCTTGTAATGCGGCTAATGTGTTGTCATCACCATAAGTGATAAACATATCTGCATCCTTTAAAGCATCTGCATTTTCAGCACTTAATTCAATATAGAAGCTAGATTCATCAGCAATTTGATCTTTAACGCTTTGTGGATAGTCCATCCCTAATTCCTCTAAAAACTCTCCGCGAGGATCTGCTGGCGTATAAATATAAAACTTAGATAAATCGTTTGCACTGAACGAAGCAAATGCAGCTTTTTTACCTTTTAATTCTGGGAAACTACTGGCCTTATCAGCAATTAACTTCTCTGTATCCGCAATTAATTGCTTTCCTTCTTGTTCCATACCCATCCCTTTTGCGTTGAATAAAATTTGGTCACGCCATGAAATGACCCACGGGATTTCTGGATAGGCCACCACTGGCGCAATTTGACTTAAAGTATCGTAGTCTTCCTGTGTAATACCTGAATAGGCAGCTAAAATGACATCTGGATTTGAGTCAGCAATCGCTTCAAAATCTAAACCATCTGTATCTTGATAAATCGTTGGATTTTCTTCTCCTAATTCTTTTAATTTTGCTGCTGTCCATGGCAGCATGCCGCTATCATCTTGGACACCATAGTTTGCTGCAGAGAAGCCCACTGGTACAACACCAAGAGCTAAGGCGACATCGTGATTTGCCCATGCGATTGTTGCCACGCGCTCTGGTTTTTTTTCTATTATCGTTTCTCCAAATGCATGCTTAATGGTAATTGGATACTGTGTTTCGGACGACTTAGTATCTGTTTTTGCTGTTGCATCTTTTGAATCTGTAGATGCTGAGCCAGACTCTTGATCTGCACATCCAGCTAAAGCAAAGGAAAGTACAGCTATTATTAACATTGTGAATAATGAAAAGTAACGCTTTTGATTCATGTTTGAATAACACTCCTACTAAATATATTTTAAATGATAATGATTATCACTATCAATGAAAATATATATTTAATACGTGCGGATGTCAATAGAATATTTTATTTATATATTATGTTTATAAAAAAATATTAGGGAAATGGAACATTTGGTATTATATAGGGTAATAGGATAGTGAGTGATAAATGCCGTTTTGATGAAGTGATAACAGCCATTATGAAGGCAAGCCATTAACCATTCATATAGATAATTATGTTATTCACTATGCGAAATCTCAGAAATCGAGACAAGGTTGAAGCGTATTATGAACAAATAATCATGCAAAAGATGTTTTAACTTAAAGGGGGGCTTTTATGGCAGAGAGAGAAAGAGAAAATTTAAAAGCAAAAGAGCAAAGATATAATCCTGGGGGAGCATTAAATAGTGCAGAAGCTCAAGCCCGCACAGGTGCCCCGAGCGGTGGGTGTTTAATCAATATCGGTTCGCTTGTTATTATTATCGTCATTATTTTATTGGTGAGAGCATGTTCAAATTAACGGTATTTGGAGGAAATCGCCGATAGAAGTCCGAGAATCGCTGGTAAACCGTGGGAAATCGCCGATAGAAGTCCACCAATCGCCGATAACTCTTGGAAACAACCGCACAGCAAAAAAGTGTTAGATTGATAACTGTCAATCTAACACTTTTTAAGCGGCGACTTTAGCCATTTTGGAAGTGTGAAAAAGTTTTCGGTGCTTGGTGAGGCTTTCTACTGTTAATGAGATTGATACAATGAGCCAAACGTTCAATGCCTGGTTTAATTTGGCTTTCATTTACTTGCGAGATACATAAACGCAAAATATTGTCTTTTTTATATTCAGGTAAAAACATTCTCGAGGCATCATCAACATACACATGTTGCTCGTTTAGCATATGCACCATTTGCTTGGCCGTTATATTGTCAGGTAAAAAGATGGATAGGTAAAAGCCTGAAGTAGGCTTAGAAAATGTAGTATTAGCAGGCAATAGTAATTCACATGCCTCTTGCAGGATTTGCATTTTTTTATAATAGAGCGTTTTAATTTTTTTAAGATGGTTATCGAACATGCCATTTCTTAAATAAATTTCTAATGCTCCTTGAGATAAAGCAGCACTATTAAAATCTGCACTAAATTTATAACGTAAAAAACGATCAACCATTTGATAGGGTAACACGACAGTGGCAATTCTTAAACCGGGAAGAAAGATTTTCGAAAAGCTTTTAATATAAATGACTCTTCCTGAAGGGGCAAAAGAAAATAGAGGATCTGCTTTTGAATTTGGATCAAGATCGCCTAAAAAATCATCTTCCACAATATAGACATCATATTTCTCTGCTAACTCCACAATTTTTTTCTTCTCGCTATTCGTATAACTATGACCAAGAGGATTATGAAATCTTGGGATAACATAAAAAAATTTAATGTCATGATTGCGAAAAATATATTCCAATCGCTCAAGGTCAATGCCATCCATCGTTAATTCAATACCGTAAGTTGTTACTTGATGCAAAAGAATAGATTCAATGATCCCAAAATAACTCGGTTGTTCGATTAAAATATTGCTTCTACCATTTGGAAATGGCATTGTAACGAGCAAGTTAAGGGCTTGTTGTGAGCCTGAAACGACGACTAATCTTTCGGGTTGGGTAAAAACTTGTAAATTTTGTAAATATGTAGCGAGTTGTACACGTAAAGAATAGAGACCTTGCTGATCGGTGTAGGTGAACAGTTCTTCTTTATATTGTTCAATCGCTTGATTCATACAATGTTGAAAGTCAACATAGGGCAATGCGTCACTATCTGGACCGGCAGAATAAAAATCAATCATTTCATGCGCATGCTTGTTGTGCTGAAATTCATTCACTACATAGTAACCACTTTTAGGAATTGCATAAATAACATGTTCTTGTTCCAATTGGGAATAAGCTCGAATAACTGTATTTTTACTACACGAAAATTGCTCAGATAATTGTCGTACCGAAGGAAGCTTACAACCTGCGTATAGTATGCCTGTTGCTAATTGTTCTTTCACGTCCTCTATAATTTGCATGTATTTGGAATCCATCATTAAAATCCCCCTTCAACTGTACCAGGACAGATAGATAAAAAAGCTATTTCTTTCGAATAAGTGTACCCGTTAATATTTGATTATACCAGAAGCTGGTACAAATGATGAAAGGGGAGAAGCTGCATGCAAGTTGAGAATAGAGGGAAGCTCGGTTTACTGTTAGGGCTCGTAGGTGTCATTTGCTTTAGTTTAACGCTTCCATCTACAAGTGTTGCTGTAGCTTATTTTGGAACGACTGTTGTAGCGTTAGGAAGGACGGTTGTGGCTGCTATTTTAGTAGCCGTTATATTGATTGTCAAAAAAGAGAAGCTTCCTACTCGTCGGCAATTTAAAAGTCTAGTAATTGTGGCGGTAGGGGTCGTTTTTGCTTTTCCGCTACTTACATCTTGGGCAATGGCATCCTTGCCTGTTTCTCATGGGGCAGTGGAATTAGCGTTATTACCGTTAGCAACAGCTGGATTCGCCATGTATAGGGCAGGTGAAAAGCCATCGTTTAAATTTTGGCTGTCGAGTTTTATTGGTGCACTTGCTGTTATTGTCTATGCCATTCATCTAGGATTTGGTCAATTACAATTTGCCGATTTAGCGTTACTTGCAGCAGTTATTATACTTGGTCTTAGCTATGCAGAAGGAGGCTTGCTGGCAAAAGAATTAGGGAGCTGGCAAGTGATTGCATGGGCCATTGTGATGGGTGCGCCATTTTTTATCATTCCGGTTGTAGTCAACTTTTCAGCTGACATGCTACATGCGCCAATACAGGCTTGGGTTAGCTTTCTCTATCTCGCCATCGTAAGTCAATTTCTTGCCTATGTTGCTTGGTATAGCGGAATGGCCATTGGCGGTATAGCGAGGGTTAGTCAAATTCAATATATACAGCCATTTTTAATGATATTATTTGCCACAATATTTCTAGATGAATCCATTACTTGGTTTACGCTATTGAGTGCAGTTATCGTCGTTATGGCCGTTTTAGTAGGTAAAAATGCACCAGTAGCCAAAAGAGGCGAATGAATAAACAATTAAAAGAAAAGGAATGACATGTATGGGGTATAGCTTATGGAATGACCGAATTGTATTGGATGAGGAAGTAATCATTGATCGACAGGATCGTGGTTATCAGTTCGGAGATGGCATATATGAAGTAATCAAAGTTTACGATGGAGAGGTGTTTACATTGAGCGAACATCTCGACCGTTTTTATAGAAGTGCAGAGAAGATAAAACTAGTCATCCCTTATAGCAAAGATAAATTAATACGGTTATTGCAAGACCTTGTGCAAAAAAATAATCTAGCTACAGGTCATATTTATCTTCAAATTACACGAGGCACAAGCCCGCGTCAGCATCATTTTCCGGAAAATAGCAAGCCAGTTTTAGTTGCGAATGTTAAAGAAAATCCCCGCCCGCTAGCAAATTTCGAAAATGGGGTAAAGGCAACAATTTTAGAAGATATTCGATGGTTGCGTTGCGATATAAAAACATTAAATTTATTGGGCCCTGTATTAGCAAAACAAGAGGCCTATGAGAAAGGCTGTTATGAGGCAATTTTACATCGTGATGGAGTGGTGACTGAGGGGGCTTCTTCCAATGTTCATGGCATTTTAGATGGTGTACTTTATACACACCCAGTAAACAATTTGATTTTAAATGGCATTACCCGCAATGTCATGCTAGCATGTGCAAAAGAAATTGGCCTGACAGTAAAAGAACATGCATTTACTTTAGAGCAATTAAAGGATATGACAGAAGTTATTGTTACATCTACAACATCTGAGATTACACCTGTTATTGAAATCGACGGCTACGTTGTCGGTACAGGAAAGCCGGGCGAATGGACACGTAAACTGCAAAAGCTATTTAATGCAAAAATTGCGGTAGTAGTTCGTGTGTAATTTTTTAGAGACGGTATCATTTGGATACTGTCTTTTATTTTAAGTACAAATTACATAGTTGCCAGTTGCCACAAACCGCACCAATCTATTGATGGGCATTTCGATAGAACATTTTGATAACACTTCCATTTAATTTAAATGGAATGTTTAGGGGTAAGTGAAAAGTATTTTTTCCATGTAACAAAGTCCAAAACATGTTCAATTCAATTTTTTCATACTATAGTACATGCTTAGTCTCGGAGGGGGGTTGTATGTTTTTTCTGAAGAAGGGCTTGGTCATTATAGTGGGGAGTATTTTTATATCATTAGGCATTAATCTATTTTTAACACCTTATCAAATACTAGATGGAGGCGTTGTAGGGGTAGCGCTTATTTTGTACTATTTGTATAAACTAAAAATCGGCCTGATGATTATTATTTTAAGTATCCCAATATTCGTTATTGCTTGGTTTAAATACAGAGCTTATTTCTATAATAGTGTGCATGGGTTAATTGCCTCGTCGTTTATTATTGACCTGTTAAAGCCTATAAGAAATATCATTCAAATCGATGCGATGTATAGCGCAATATTTGGAGGGATTTTAGTTGGTTTTGGCATCGGTTTAATGCTTCGCTATCAGACAAGCACTGGTGGAACAGACCTTGTTGCACAGTTTTTAAGTGATAAAACGGGCATTAATGTCGGAATTCTTATTTTTTTTATTGATTCAATTGTTATTGTGTTTGGAGGCTTTCTGTTGTCTTCCGATACATTAATCCTTTCTATTATTACTGTATTAGTCGTGGGTATTACGACAAGTATGATCACCAGCTATGCAAAATAAAAAAATAGTTTCAGTATAAACTGAAACTATAAGTAGTCGGTTATTGTTCGTTATTCATCATCCGTTTTTTTGGATAGGCGGGCTTTACTTCAGCAATTAAAATAGCGAGTAAAATTAAAACAGCGCCAATAATCATTCGGCTCGTTAGTACTTCATGTAAGAAGATGACCGATAACACCATGCCGAAAAACGATTCTGTTGAGAGTATAATGGCAGCCTTTGTAGCAGTTGTATATTGATTTGCAACGTTTTGACAAAGGTAAGCAATAGTCGTTGAAAAAATACCTAAATAAATGATTGAATAGATGGCCTCTTTTTCAAAGGTCGTTGGAATATCGCCTTGACTCACGACGACTAAAATACCTAACACAGATGCCGTTAAAAACTGAATAATCGTAAGAGCGATGGCATCTTCCTTTTGTACAAAAAGGTTTGTACAAAAAATATCAAAAGCAAAGGCAACAGCACAAGCGAGAGAGAGGGCATCTCCGATATTCATTGTGAGGGAACCTTGTAATGATAAACAACCGATTCCGACAAGCGCAATGATTGAGCCGATAATTTCATAGCCATCAATACGGCGTTTGTAGACAGCGTAGGCAATAAGCGGCACGACAATGACATTTACTGCGGTTAAAAAAGCATTTTTAGAAGGCGTCGTATATTGCAAACCGACCGTTTGAAGGGCGAAGGCAATGTATAAAATCGTTCCTAGTATAATACCTTTCCACACAACTGATTTTGTTGCTTTTTTTAATTTGTAGCCAAAAATTACAGTTAGGATAATCGAAGCTAATATAAATCTCCCTGCCATCACTTGATAAGCAGTTAAATATTCTAGTGCAACGGCAGTTATTACAAAACCACTGCCCCAAACGATAGCAGTTGTCAGTAGCATGCCATCAGCTATGTATTGTTTCATCTTTCTTCCTCCTTACTCCAATAAGAATAGCATGATAGGGAAGAAAAGAATTTGACTGTGATTCTAAACTTTCAGGCGTTTTTTTGTACTTATTCCAAAGCTTCTATTAATCTTTTATTTTGCTATGTAATAAGTACAATTTAACGGCTGCTGATAAGCGTTCATAAAATACATAATCATTATCCAATGGTGCTACTAATTGACGTATTTTTGTCATGCGATAGCGTATCGTATTTGGATGGCAAAAGTGTGCAACAGCAACTTCTTTAATATTACCTTTCTTTGCAATATAAGTGATTGCGGTCTTCAATAAATCAGTATCTACTTTTTCATCAAGTAAGGGCCTTAAATAGCTATTCACATAGTTGATAGCAAAATGAGGGTCTTTCCGATGTAATTCAATAAGCAAGCTTTCTGATCCAAGCTGTTCATAATGACAACTAGTGGTCATATCAATTTCCGCCATGATGCGAGCAAAGAAGGCTTCACGGACAGCGAGATGAAGCGCTGTTTGTGTGACATGCACTTGACTGTAGCCAATCGTGAGTTGGTCTGTCGAGAGATTATACATAGTGAGCCATTCATTGAGGAAATTTTCAAAGTGAAAATGCTGTGATGGATTGGTCACGATAATAAAGATGCTATTTTTATATTTGCAAATAAGCCCTGTTTTTAATAGTAGCTCTAATTGTAAAAAAGGCTGCATCCATTGTGTATTTTTTACTGACTGCATTTGGATATTGGCGACAAATACATATTTTTCAAACGGTTTGTTCAACTGTTGTAAAAAAGAGGTGATTTGTTCATCGGACATTTCTTCTTGAATAAGACGTTTCATAATGGTTTCTAAAAAGAATGTATAATCTTGTGTTTTGGCATAAGCCATTGTTTCTAAAATAATCTTTTCAAAAAATTCATCGCCACCAAATCGTAATATCGGAAAATGATGGGCATTCGCTAAAGAGAGTACTTCCTCTGGTAAATCATTATAAATAACAGGCTTATAGGCTAAGGCGCTAGCGTCCAATTGAATAAGGCTTTTCACAGCATGTAATAAATAATCGGGATGCTGTTTGGCGAATAATAAACTGCTGAGTATGACACTATTGGGCGTGAATATCGTTTCACGAACCGTTTCGATATCCGGCGAAAATTCAAAATCGAGAATTTCAACATTTTGGACAGGTTTATGTAAACCATTGCGACCTGCAACTACTGTAAAATCCTTTGTAATAGGCAATTGCAAAAAGTTTTTTACGTTCATGAGGGAATCTAGACCTTTCCAATAATTTATTATTAAGTATCGTACCATCATTTTAGGATAAATGAATAGAGTAGTTGGCTTTTATTTAAAACGAACAAAAAGAACCGCCCACGAATGGACGGTTATCGATTCTTTTAAATGTTTGCAAAAAGGTCAGGCTTTCTATTTTTTAATGGGTTTGTTTGCTCAATGGCATAGCCAACATTAAGGATACGCCCTTCTTTAAATGCTGGACCAATAATTTGTAAGCCGATTGGCAAATTACCTTTAAATCCGCATGGAACAGAAAGTGCAGGTAATCCCGTTAAGTTACTTGGCCCAGTGAAGCGAATAATATTGTCGATTAAGTCGACTTTTTCGCCATTTAAATCTGCAAAGTCATCGCCAATCGTATTGGCTACAATCGGTAATGTAGGTGTGATTAAAACATCTACTTGATTGAATATTTGCGTAAACTCTTGCTTAATTTGTCTGCGTACTTGCTGCGCTTGTAAATAATCAACGGCTGAAGGTAATTCACCTAGCTCAAATAATAGACGAATATCATTACCGAAATCTTGTGGTCTCGTTTGCATATCTGAATGATGGATAGCAGATGCCTCAGATAGAGAAGTAACAAGCTCCGCCCATTCTGCATATTGCAAGGATGGAATTTTCACAACTTCCACCTTGGCCCCTTGGTCTACTAGTTGTTGAATACTTGCACGAACTGCACGATCAACATCTGAATCTACTCTGTTAAAGAAATAATCCTCATTTACACCGATGACTAAATCTTTCACATCACCAGAAATTTGCTGTAAATAATTATCGACCGGTGCATTGACACAAGTAGGGTCTCGATGGTCGAAACCTGAAATAATCTCGAGCATAGCCGCCGCATCTTTTACCGTTTTTGTCATAGGTCCAATATGGTCTAAGCTCCAAGCAAGCGGGTAGCAGCCATATTTACTTACACGACCATGCGTAGGCTTTAAGCCGACAATACCACAAGCTGAAGAAGGAATCCGGATAGAGCCTGCTGTATCCGTTCCTAACGAGGCCACGCTTGCACCTGCCGCTACTGCTGCGCCTGAACCACCGCTAGAGCCACCTGGGATTTTATCGAGATCCCATGGGTTGCGCACAGGTCCATAATGTGGATTGTTGTTAGTAATGCCCCATGCATATTCGTGCATACTTAATTTCCCTGTAAAAATAACGCCGGCATCACGCAGCTTTTCTACAACGGTCGCATCATAATTAGAGACGAAATCTTTATGAATTTTTGAAGACATCGTCGTAATTTTATCTTTAAAATATAAATTATCTTTTAGTGCCAGCGGAATGCCGTGGTACATGCCACGGTATTGACCATTTAATATTTCTTGCTCTGCCAATTTCGCCTGCTCTAAAGCCTCATCGCGATAGAAAGCCATGTAAGCATTAATTTTCGGCTGACTTTCTTCAGCGAAGTTTAAAATTTCCTTCGTCAATTCGACGGGAGAAAGTGTTTTGTTTTCAAGTAATGGCGCCAATTCTTCTACAGATTTTAAATGTAAATCAGTTTTCAATGTGGTCACCTCCAGGAATGTTGCGAACCGCGATATCCGCATCATCAATTGCAATGCCTTCTAAATTGCTTCGAAGTGATTGCATACTTTCCCACCGTGTTTGCAGTAGTTCAAGGTGCTCAGATTTTGCTGTAATTCCTCTGTTCTCCAATAGTTGTTGAATAGACAAACTCATTAACATGATCCTCCCTTGAAAATAATTTATCTCAATAGGTTGTCCTATAAAGACCTAAGAAAAAAATAAACATCTACTAGCAATCTATAATTTTCTGAATAGAAAGAAAAATACTTACTATATTCAATGATAAATAATCAAAATAATTTGTCAATAGTTCTATGTGCCAGGCACCCACACAATTCTCACACAATTTACAACTACTTCACAGCCTATTTACAATAAAAGCTTACAATGGTTAATAATAACCAATTTAAGAGGTGCAAAATGGAGTCCGTTGTGAGACAAAACGTAAAAACGAGCAGTATTTTTTTATATTTAAATCATTTATATGAACAGCATCAACACAATACTTTATATATAAAACGTTTAAAAGCACTGAAAAAAATTATGGAAGCTAAAGATTTACATACTTATTTTCAACCGATTGTAGATTTGCAAACAATGCAAACAATGGGGTTTGAGGCATTAAATCGTCCAACGCCTTCCGATTTATTTAGTAGTGTCGACCAATTTTATGAATTTGTAGGACAAACAGACTGCGTATTTTTATTTGAATGCTTTTGTCGTAACCTTTCGTTGCAACGTTTCAAAGAGCGTCTTCACGGAGCGTTACAAAGTCAAGATTTCATCCTTTTTCTCAATATCCATCCGAACGTATTACTAGATAAGAAATATAACAGTGGTGAAACATTACAACTGCTAAAAGAGCTCGGCATCAAGCCCCAGCAGGTTGTTTTTGAGTTAACTGAGCGCAGTGCTGTATTAGATTTCGTGGAGTTTGAACGAGTATTATCACATTATCGATCACAGGGCTATCGCATTGCAGTGGATGATATGGGTTCAGGCTATAATAGTTTAAAGACACTTGTCTATTTAAAGCCCGAATTTATTAAACTAGATCGCTCATTAATTCAATTTATCGATAAAAACTGTGAACAACAGCAACTTGTAACATTATTAATGAAATACGCAGAACAGGCAGAAACAAAAATTATTGCAGAAGGAATAGAGCGACAAGAAGAGGTCGAATATTTACGAGCCATCGGCATCCACTATGCACAAGGATATGCGTTAGGGAAGCCAGCAAAAGATATTCAATTGGGGGAAATAAGGGTGGATGACGATGCAGATAGGAGAAGTCATAGAGAACGTTCCTTGTATTGATGAATTTGTGAAAAACAAAGAAGTAGATTTACTTTTTACGAGTAATCCATCATTGCGAAGTGTAGTTGTTGTACGAGATGGCAGACCAATTGGACATATTACCCGCACACATTTCTATCAAAAAATTGGTACACGATATGGTTATCATTTATTTATGGGTCGACAAAATCAGCTTATTATTAAAGATGATCCCCTTATTGTAGATTGTGGGACACCCATTATTGAAGTTAGTACGGAGGCGATGGGTAGGCGAGCAGAGGATTTATATGATGATGTTATTGTCATTAATAAAGGGGAATATGTAGGAGTAGTCAGTATTAGAGAACTGCTGTTAAAACTAGTAGAAACACAAGTAGCCATAGCTAGTTTTTTAAATCCGCTTACAAGCTTACCTGGCAATAAATTAATAGAAGAAAAATTAGAAGAAGCATTACAACTTGAAAAGTATAGCCTTATTTATTTTGATTTGGATCATTTCAAAACTTATAATGACACCTATGGTTTTAAAAGAGGGGATAATATTTTGCTCTATTTAACAGAAATCCTTAATAGAAACATTACGGGAGTAAAAGACTTTTTAGGACATATTGGCGGCGATGACTTTGTAGCGATTGTTCCACATTATGAAGTGGCTGGCATTTGCCAAACGATTATTGAAGAGTTCGATACCCATATTATTGATTTTTATGAGCTTGAAGATTTACTTCAATTACAAGTCCAAAATAGAGTTGGTAAATTAGAGCGTTTTACTTGTACTTCATTGTCTATAGCTGTTATGACAAATGAATATCAGACATTTACGTCAGTTGACCAGATGTCAGATGCTGTGACACGGTTAAAAAAAGAATGTAAAAAAATATTGGGAAGCTGTTATCTAATTAATAGCAAAGAAACTTACCTTGTCCATTAGAAGCGGTGCGAAAATACCGCAATGCATTAAAGAGACCTACCTCATCCATAATATGAGGTAGGTTTTTTCGTAGCTAAACATTTATGAATAATTTTAATAAGCGCTCCAGCCTGCATCGGCTGCTAAAGCTACGCCGTTAATAAGAGCGGAATCTTCAGAAGCTAAAAATAGGGCGATATTCGCAATATCCGCAACTTGACCTGCTTTTGGCATAAGTTGAACGCCACGCACAGATTGTTCCATACCGAATGGGTCCACATTGGTCATTGTCGCTGCGAAACCAGTTTCTACATGTGCTGGTGCAACAGCATTGCAACGGATATTTTGCGGGCCGTAGTGAGAGGCGATGTTTTTTGTCATCCCTACAACAGCATGTTTAGCGGTTGTGTAAGCGAGTCCACCGCGACCGCCTGTTAATCCAGCAATAGAAGCCATATTAACAATTGTTCCGCCACCATTTTCAATAAAGATTGGTAATACTTGTCGGATTGCACGCATCACACCGTTGACATTAATATCCATAACACGCTGCCAAACAGCATCTTCTACATTTGCAGCTGCTTGCATATTGTCACCAACTCCAGCATTGTTGACTAAAATATCTATACGACCAAAATGAGCTACCGTATTAGCGATCATTTTTTGGATATCCTCTTCTATAGCGACATTTACTTTAACACCAAATGCTTCAAAGCCAGCATCATTAAATTCAGTAACGGTTGCATTCAGTGCGTCCTCATTGAAGTCAGCAATAACCACCTTTGCACCTTGTTGTGCATATGTGCGTGCTATTTCTTTACCAATTCCTGCACCACTACCTGTAATAATCGCCACTTTATCTTGTAATTTTCCCATGAACATACTCCTCCCGAAATCTGTATACTATTAAACAATTTAGATTGTATTCCTTTTTAGTAGTTTAATCAAACTAAATAAACCGCTTACATTTTTAAAATTATTAATCTTAATAAAACATACTTGAATAATAGGGATTATAGGTATATAATTCGATTTACATTTAATAAAACAACTTAGGGGGCCTTCTATTGTCAACTTTACAAGTCATTCTGAACGTAGCACTGTTACTTGTGTGCGTTGGAATTTTAGTTATTATGAACAAAAAACACGTAAAATTCTCAAATCGTGTTTTTGCTGGTCTAGGCTTAGGTATTGCACTTGGTCTAGGACTGCAATTATTTTACGGTATTGATTCGGAAGTATTGGCCGAAACAACGCCTTGGTACAACATTATTGGTACTGGTTATGTGAAATTGCTTCAAATGGTGGCAATGCCATTAGTATTTATTTCTATTTTAATTGCCTTTACGAAAATGACGATTGGCAAAAATTTCGGGAAAATGGCTGCTTTAATTTTAGCAATTTTAATTGGTACTACAGCTGTATCCGCAGGAGTAGGGATTTTGTCAGCAACAATTTTTGATTTAGATGCTACACAAATTATGCATGGAGATGCAGAAACAGAGCGTGGGGCATACTTAGAAGAAAAAACAACGAGTATGACTGCACCAGATTTGCCAACGCAAATTATTGAATTGTTCCCTGCAAATCCATTCCTTGATTTAACAGGTGCTCGTTCAACATCGACAATTGCCGTAGTTATATTTGCAGCATTTTTAGGTTTTGCTTATTTACGTGTTGCGCGTAAAGATGAAGAGATGGCCGCTACTATTAAAAAAGGTATAGATGGTTTGCATGCTTTAATTATGGGTGTTGTAACGATTGTGTTACGTTTAACTCCATTCGGTATTTTAGCAATTATGGCACGTACAGTCGCGACATCTGACTTTGGGGCAATTTACAACTTAGGTAAGTTTGTTATTGCTTCTTATGTTGCATTAATTATCATGTTCCTTGTTCATTTATTGATTCTTTCATTAAGTGGTTTAAATCCATTTACGTATGTGAGAAAAACGCTTGAAACATTATTATTTGCCTTCACGTCACGTTCAAGTGCGGGTACTTTACCGATGAATATTAAAACGCAAACAGGTAGATTAGGTGTGCCAGAAGGGATAGCAAACTTCGCAGGTTCATTTGGTTTATCGATTGGTCAAAATGGTTGTGCAGGTGTTTATCCTGCAATGTTGGCTATTATGATTGCTCCGACTGTTGGTATTAATCCGTTAGATCCTGTCTTCATCATTACTGTCATTGCAGTAGTGGCGATTAGTTCGTTTGGTGTAGCGGGTGTTGGTGGTGGTGCAACATTTGCAGCGATTCTTGTCCTATCAGCGCTTCATTTACCAGTTGCTCTTGCCGGAATTTTAATTTCAGTTGAGCCCTTAATCGATATGGGACGTACTGCATTAAACGTAAGTGGTTCAATGACAGCAGGTGTTACAACAGCACGAGTAACGAAAGAATTGGATACAGAAGTATATAATAATAAAGCAGTTAGTGCACAGGTGGCTGACTTATAAGGCTTTATAATGATGGAAATAGTATGCTAAGCGGGTGCTTAGCATACTATTTTTTTGCGTTGAACAAGGAAGGGGGAGCTGAAGAGGGAAGGAATATCAGTTTACGCTTGTTGTGGCCTTTTAAAGCGTAATAACCCACTGCACATAACGCTAAATATAATAGAAGCCATTACGTCTCTAGCGCATCACCAGTCGCGTTTTTGCGTTACGTTAATAGTTCTGAAAATTCAAAATTGTTTGGGTGCCTGGCACTCAAAAAAGGCTCTCAAAAAAAGAGTACGGGGATGTATTTCGTTCCCGTACTCTTGTTATTGTGCATAAAGGCTTTATTAGCACCTTTAACACAACTTAATAAGTATTTTTAATATTATCAGCACTTTTAGCTGTGTCATCAACGTACTTCGCGATTGTATGGTTGTCAGCTGTAATGCTTTCAATTGAAGCATTCATTTGTTGCAATGTTGCAGTAGCTTCTTCAATAATCGCTGCAAAGTCATTTGTCGATGTATCAACACTTTGGCTATTTACAGCTACTTCATTTGATAATTGCTCAAATTCATTAAACTGCGTTTTTAATGAATGTAAAATTTCGCTTAATTGAATGAAGTTTGCATTAACTAACTTTGTTGACTCTACACTTTGATGTAATGTATCACTACTCTTTTGCATATTAACCTGTGCTAATTTATTTGTTGTATTAACATCAGTTAAATTCTCTGTGATTTTGACTGTAATATTATTCGTTAAATCAGCAAGGTTTCTTATTTCTTGCGCTACGACAGAGAAACCTTTTCCAGCATCGCCAGCACGAGCCGCTTCAATAGAAGCATTTAATGCTAATAGGTTTGTTTGCTCCGTAATTTGTTGGATATCGTTAGCAAACTGATTTGTTTCTTCTATTTTTTCAGTTAAAGCCTTAAAGTTTTCACTTAAGTTCGCAATAACATCCTGAAGACTATTCATCTCTGTTGTTAAATGATGAACTTTTTTATGGCCTTCATCTGCTAGGTTGCTTGATTGCACAGAATCATCTATTAAACGAACTGTTATTTCGTTCATAGAATGGATGGCAGCCAAGTTATTTTGCGCACTGTCCGCTATTTTAGAAATTTGTTCACTTTGTAGCATACTGCCTGTTGAAACTTCATTCATCGCTATTTGAATTTCCTCTTGCGATCTTAAACTAAACTGAACTTTCTCGTTAATTTTACCAATGCTATCAGCAATAACATCGATTTCTCGTTCTAGATGCATTTTATGTTCTTCTTTTAACTTCGCATCAGCTTCTGCGATTTCGCTATACTCTTGTAATTTTTTAAATTGATTTTGATTCATACGAATTAAAATTGTTAATAGAAAACCAACAAAAAGATAAATGATAACAAAAGAACTTATATTAGCTGCATAGGGCTCAAATTCAGGTGAAGGGAAAAGATAAACTAGAATAAGCGTTACTAAACCTAAAGCATAACCAACACCGAAAATTTTGTTGTTAAATTGCACAGCAGCAAATACTGCGAAGAAAAATATGGATAGTGCTGTAGACAATTGACCGCCATGAATCATTACTAAACAGATGTTAAATATATTCATAACGATAACGATTAAGTAAGGGAATGCAATTTCTTTCTTATAACGATTACTAATTATGTATATCAATGGATAAAATATAATTTGTGCGCTATAGAAAAGGATAATCCAAATATCTGGCTTTAAAGAAAATGTACCAATTAGACCTAAAATAGTAGAAGCTAAATAAGTGAATAGCATAAGTTTGTTCTTATTTTTTAAGTCTATTAATTTTAATTGCTCAATCATATTGCACTGAAGACCTCCTGTAAAATTATTATATTAAAATAGTAATTAATCACTAATAAAGGAAATAATTTACCTTTAAATTAATGGTTAAGATTGATTATATTAATTTTATTAGTAAGTAGTAAAGACTTATTTTCGATTTTTTCCTATGTTAGTTATAACTACCTACTTAAAAAGTGAGAAAAATAGCCAAAAATACTTTCGTGTAGATAGAAAAAAATACGATGTCAAGTACTTTTTCTTCCGAAAATGAATTTTCTGTGAAATTAATTAATTTAATATTAAACAGTTTAATGGTAAAATAAATTACAGGTCACAGAAGTTTCACATTTTTTGGAGGTGTTTGCGTGGGGCGAAAACAAGATAAAGTCTAGTGTCATGCGGTTTTAAAGGTGAATTAATCAACTGCGTTATTACTTGCAGAAACATCAAAAGTAAGCTATCGCAGGTTTATATAAAAAGAGTGTATAAGCATTTTGATATAGTCGGTGCGCAAGGATTCCACTTCATTTAAATCAATTTTCAAGGAAACCGTAAATTCTTTTTATAAAGTAGATCCAACTTAGTTATTGTGCATATAGCTTAAGCTATTGGCGCAAGTTAAGTAAAGCAAGTATACAACATTATGTTTTTTTTATCATTACGTTATCGCTAAATTACAGTCATATGGCGAAATTTGGCGTTTCGTGTAAAATAAATTTTTTTAAATAAAAGGAGAAATAGGGAAATGAGTGCTAATAAGAAAAAGTTTCACTTTGCATGGCTAGTTTTAATAGGTCTATGTATTACAGTTGGTCTAGCTAAGTCTGGATTAAACAGTTCAGCAGGTCTATTCTTACCATCAGTATCGGAAGACATTGGTGTAGGTCTAGGGAATTTAACGTTATATCTAAGTATTTCATCAATCGTAACAATGATCTTCTTACCAATCGGTGGTAAGTTAATGGCTAAGTATGATACACGTATTTTGCTTGTTGTTGCAATTATTTTACAAGCAGGTTCTTTTGCTCTATTCGGTATGATGAGCTCTGTATGGGGCTGGTATATCCTTGCGATTCCTCTAGCTGTTGGTGGTGTATTAATCACAGTTTTAGCAGGTCCAGTATTAATCAATCAATGGTTTAAACAACGCAGCGGTTTAGCTTTAGGTATTATTACTGCTTCAGGTGGTTTAATTGGTGCATTCTCTTCTCCGATCATTGGTAACTTAATTGCTAACCAAGGTTGGAGAAGTGCTTATATTATGGTAGGTGTTGCAGCTATCGTAATTATTGTTCCAACAATTATTTTCTTTTTAAGAAAATCACCTCAAGAAAAAGGTTTATTACCTTATGGTGCTGAGGATACTAACAATAATGAGCAAAAAGTAGAAAAAGATACTAGTAATTCTGGTATTGCATTCGCAGATGCTAAAAAATCATTAGCATTTTCATTATTACTTTTGTTCTTCTTTATTATTACGTCTGTTGCAAGTTTTTCAATTCACATTCCAACGTACCTTGTGAATCAAGGATTTAGTGTGAAATTTGCTGGTAATGTTATGTCTGCTTTAATGGTCGGCGTACTGTTAGGTTCTATTCTCTTTGGTTATTTAATTGATAAAATTGGTGCTAAGAGCACGACAATTATCGCGATGGTAATTGGGTTAGTTGCTATGTTATTATTACTATTCTTTGTACAAAGTACAATTGCAATCGTAGTAGCTGTTGGTCTATTTGGTTTCGTTTCAGCTTGTATCGGAACATTAGCTCCTGCAATCACTTCTGCATTATTTGGTAATAAAGATTATAGTCAAATCTATTCAACAGTATCAATCGGTTTGGCAGTAGCGGGTATTATCGCACTACCAGCATATGGCTACATTTTTGACTTTACAGGAAGCTACACGCCTGTATTATGGATCATTGTTATCATGTTAATTATTAATATTATTGCTGTACTAGTTGCTTTCGGCAATAAAGAAAAAATGGTGAAAGACGGTTTATGGAAATAAGCCATATCATCAATTAAAATGATGACTTTACACTACACCTCACTTGTTGGACAAGCAGAGGTGTAGTTTTTTTATTGTATAAAGATTTCAGAATTGTTTGGGTGCCTGGCACTGTTAAATGATTTTTACGTAGAAATCTTGACCGTTTATAATGTCGGTAACTTCAATATCGTAATAAGTTTTATAGTAGTCATAAATATTTCGAGCTAAACCGGAGTGTCCATTTAAATAAGTACCTTTTTTAATTTCTTTTCGTGGGTTGTGGAAATCAAAATATAAGCGTGAATCGTGGCACATTGAATTTAAAATAGCTTTAAACTCTTGTTCCTCAATATGAATCCCTCGCGTATACTGGCACTCTCTACGATACGTATCATGTGAGACATTCACTGGAGAAGGCTCTAGAATCATTTCGATTTTTCTATTCAAATGTCAACAGCTCCTTTCAACTATCATTCCTTATACTATTCCTTCTATTATAGAATTGTCAGAAAATTATATCAATATTAAACTGTCGTAAAGATTTTACATACTTTACTTCGTAGGGAGGAATTCGTTAACCTACCAATCCTGCTGTTGCATTTCCTCTGCAATTACTTGAAGATCATAGGAGTTAATCGTTAGAACCATATAGTCGTGGTTTTCCATATATTTTTCGGCCAAGCGCTTGATATATTTCGGGGAGCCTTCATTTTCTTCATCATAGACGAGCAGTAAACCGTCCGTGTTTTGAATAATAAATTTGTCTTTCTCCGTAAATTGCCAAGGCGCTTCATACGGTTTTTTCGTGACACTCGTTACAAAGTCTGCCTGTGCTACAAGTGACTGATATTTTTCTTGTTTTATTTCCTGCCAGTTCTTGTCTTGCTCTAAAAATGGTGTGATGATGGCAAATTTTAAGTCAGGAAATTCTTTCTTTAACGTTAAGACTACCTCGGCAGCCCATGTTTCCACGCCTTGCTGACCACTAATAATAACCCATTCTAACCCTTCATCTAATAAAATTCTCAAGCGGTTTTCTAAAGCTTTTTTAATAATAGGGACTCCTGGATGTTTGTCGTTAAAAATCCCTAGTTCATGTGGTTTATAGCCTGTAATAATTATTCGCTGTAACACTAAAAAGCCCCCTAAGCTGTTTTTGTATTTACAGTATACAGCAGGGGGCGTTTGAAAACGAATAACAGATGGAGTTAAGAGATGCGACGCAATCGTTTGTAACGAGTGTTTCAAGAAAGTAGCTAGCGATTTAAAGGGCAAAAATCGTTAAGACGAACGTAACTGTAGCGCAAATGCCTAGAAACCACCAAGTGTCTGTGAAATCCTCTTTAGATCGACGATTCATTTGACATACTTCCTTTCTGTTTAATCCGACCACTCCAAGACCAATTTGTCCATATACGAAGTACTGCTTCAAATGGACCTCGTTTCCATCTTTTTAAATAAATAATGCTGACAATACATTGCAAGCTATAAACTGCAATGCCAAAAATAATGCCCCCAAACACACCTAATTTGCCGAATAAGCCTAGACCATATCCGTAAAACACAGTGGTACAAATAATGGTTTGCAATAAATAATTGGTCAACGATAACTTACCGACACTTTCAAAAGCGGGGTAAAGATGCTGTATAGCTCGTGATTGGAATAGTAAGGCGGCTAAACAAAGATAACCTACTGCTAACAGCAATGAACCAGCTATAAGCAGCATGTTAGAGAAGTTATTTTCAATAAAGCTAATACTTTTACATGCAATACCAACAGGCACTAGTAATGAACCTAGTACATAGCGCTTCCTTTCATTTTGCATATGTTCAAAGGCATGATTTTTCGCAAGTGCCATGCCGAGAAGAAACAATGGTGCAAAAAATAATGGACCAACAATAAGGACACTATAGAATAGCAACGGATCATCAAAGCCAGGAGGCAAGACATTTAAGCGGAAATCATAAATTTCGTGATAGCTTCCATTGGCATAGATGGCATTCGCTTTATCAATATATACGTCCATTGCTTTTTGATCTTTCGGTGAGACATCATCTGAACCATAAGTTAAAGCTGTCGCTACTAAAAATAATAGGCTACCCCAAATAAATAATGTTTTTGCTTTGCGATTTATGAACGGAATTAAAAATAACATAATAAAACCATAAAATAGTAAAATGTCGCCCTCCCATAAAAGTGTTCCATGGAGTAAGCCAAGTGTTATAAGTCCAGTTGCGCGGCGTAAAATCGACCAGCGGCTTTTATCTTTTTTATGACGGATAGACTGGATTAGTTTAATAAGGGAATAGCCGAACAATATTGTAAAAATCGGCATAAAAGAACCTTCGATAAAAACTTTTATAAAATATAAAGAGCCTTTGTCGAGAAGGGATAGATGATCCATTTTATCTTTGCCATTCATGCCATATTGGAAAATAAGTAAATTGGCTAATAGAATACCAAATAAACTAAAGCCACGCATAGTATCGATGAAGCGTACACGATTGACTGTCATTGTTTTTTATCTCCTTAATTGGTTAACTTATATATAGTGTAGTGAGGAAAGCTTATTGTGAAATAACGACTACCTTAAAGTAATCTTAAAAGTAGGTGACGAGATGCAAGATGCGGCAATATTTGTATTAGAGGATGAACGTGCCATTGCGGATATGATTGACATTCTTTTAAGAAAAGAAGGGTTTTTAAATATTACGCTATGTACAACGATTGAAGAGGCTAAAAAAGTAACGCACAGCCAAGTTTTTGATTTTTATTTATTAGATATTATGTTGCCTGATGGTAGCGGACTTGAAATGGCGAATCTTATAAGAAAGCATACTGATGCACCAGTATTCTTTTTAACAGCTAAAGGTAGTGATGCAGATAAGATTCGCGGATTTATGAATGGGGCAGATGATTATATTACGAAACCATTTAATCCGTTAGAGCTTGTGGCCAGGGTGAAGGTACAGCTTACACGATATTTGAAGCAAAAGCATGGACCTAAAAGTCATGTGTATACATGTAGCCGTTTTACATTTGATATAGATGCTGCAGAAGTAACAGTGGATGGAGAAAAAGAATTGATTAGCGGCCGTTTATATTATTTGTTGAAGTATTTATGTGAAAACGAGGGGCAAGTATTATCAAAGGAACAAATCTATGAGCGTGTTTGGGGCGATTGTTTGTATGATGATAATACGGTGATGGTTCACATTCGAAAGCTACGTGAGAAAATAGAAAAAAACCCTGGTAAACCATCGTGCATTATTACTGTAAGAGGAATTGGTTACAAATTAGTTGGGGATGATCAATCATGAAGCCGGCTGGGAAATTATCACTGCGGTTTGTATCCTATTTTATTCTATTTTACTTGCTCATTATTTCAGGTTTTATTATTAGCTTAGTGGTTTTTGCACTTTTTATTAACGAACGAGTTGGTGATAATATCCACACAATGAGTTCCTTTGAAATTGAAGATAATGCAGTTAATGAAACGGGACACTCTATAAAAATAGCAGATTTTCTAGTGAAACGAGCGGAGGAAAATGCAGGGCAGCTATATTTATTGAATGACGATTTGGAAATTGTTGATTATACAGGAGATAGTTGTGAACTATGTGGCATAACGGATCGTGAAATTATGGCGCTGAAACATCCAGGAATGCACACCTGGGAAATCCCAAAGTATTATTTGTTGTTTTTACCTACATCACCTGTACAAGCTATCTTCGACGATGCATTGCAGGCAATGAGTGAAAAGAGAGAATTCCCTTCAGCGCTAGTCGAGCGGATGCACACTAATAAGGCAGCTATTGAAATTTACAATGAGCACTGGGAGCGTGTGGAGGTAATTGGTGAGCGCTATAAGAAATTGCATAAGCCACAGTTGCTAGAGGAGACATATGATATTTTTGAGTTGAAGGAGCTTAAGCAAAGTACATCTTTAGAAGATGGTTCAACGCTCGTTGTACGTATGCCAAACCCTTCCTATAAGCCTTTTGAGGAGCCGTTCAATAAAGCAATGATCCTATTTATCTCCATATTTTTAGGTGGGCATAGTATTTTGCTCATCGGTGTTATTTTGCTATCTATGAGTGTTTCACGGCAATTTGTTCGCCCCCTCGTGTATGTGCTCTCGCGTATTGAACGACTGGCGCAGTTTGATTACCGTCAAGTAAGTGATAATAAGATACATCATCAAAAAATAGGGAAGTTAAAGAGGAAATTTAAATTATTCCAACCTGTCGATGAATCGCTCAATCATTTATCTGAACGACTCGCTTCAAATGAAAGGCAAATTCAACAATCAGAGCAATTGCGTGAGGAGTGGATAACGGGCTTATCGCACGATTTAAAGACACCTTTAAGCTCTATTTACGGATATTCTACAATGCTTGCTTCAGAGGATTATGATTGGACGAAGGAAGAGATGCGCACCTTTGCGAGGACTATGCTTGAAAAGGCAACTTATATGGATTTGCTTATACAAGATTTAACCTATTCCTATCAATTGAAAAATAATGCAATACAGCTTGATATAGTGCCGTTACCGCTTGCCACATGGCTACTTCAATTTGCGGATGAGCAAGTATCCATCAAGGTATATGGGGACGTGATACTGGAAGCAGATGAGCTGTTATTAAAGCGCATATTAGATAACCTCATTACGAATGCTAAAAAATACACACCTGTAGGCACCAGGGTGATGGTAGAAGCTCAAAATACGGATAATGGCATACAGTTAACAATTGCCGATCAAGGGCCAGGCATTCCGCAAGATGAGTTAGATAATCTTTTCGACCGTTATTATCGAGGTACCAATACAACAGATGATGCAACGGGGACAGGTCTTGGCTTAGCTATTACCAAACAATTGATTGATTTGCATAATGGCACAATTAATGTGCATTCAGATGCGAAGGGGACAGTGTTTGTCTTGCTATTTAACTTGTAATGGCAGTGAAGTGGAATCTGTAGTAGCCAGCAAAAAAGTGTTAGATTGATTGAAATCAATCTAACACTTTTTCTTGTTATTTTTTACATGGCTCTGATGGTTGTTCCACTTTGACATAGCGCCATAGACTATTGGCGATATCACGTGCTTCAGCTGCATGTTCAGTTCCGACAAATGCTTTTCTGAAAGGCGTTAGTAGCGATTCAATAATAAAGAGCTTTGGTTTTGACTTTTGAAGTTCTTCTAAAAGGAATGTAGCAAACTCAAAACCTTCAATCGTTTCGTTCTCTGTTAGTCCCTTTATAAAGCCCTGCAATTGTTCGATTACGACTTCTTTGCTTACATGTTGATAATTAATAACGTTTTGTATCGCATTAATCATTTCGGAGCTAATGAGAAGTTCTTTTGATTCAAGCATAGTAGGTATAATAACGCTTATATTGCGTAATGCTACTCGTACAATTGCTTCGCGGTTTAAATATTTATAATCAGCTACCAACACTGCACGTAAAGAAATATTAATCATCCCGAACGTTTGAACAGCACATTCATAGCTCAGTGGTCTAATTTCTTCACCAAACACTTGGACAAGTCGATTTGCAAGCCACTCTAACTCTTGGAAATGGTAATTTAACAGGATTTTCTTAAGCTCACTGTCCCGTGAATGGAAAATCGATTCAAAAATTTGTACTAGGTTGTGCTCACGATTAACATGCATCAAGACAGCAACTTGCTGTGTTAATATTTCTAAATCTGTAGGATCTTTTCCGTAAAGAAGCTCATGTCGACGATTGCTTGCTTCCTCACGACCTTCATCTAAAATGGCGATTAAGCATTCGTTTTTGGAAACAAAATGATTGTAAAAAGTACCCTTTGAAACTTTGGCTGCACTAATAATATCGTTAATGGAAGTATCTAAAAAGCCTTTGGCTGTAAATAGCTCCCGAGCTGCATTGATAATTTGTCTTTTTCTTTTGTTCATGACCTCACCTTTTTAAATTATTATACTCGTATTCTACAATGTAAACGCTTATATATCAACGTTTTAAAATTTTTTAATCTTAATTCTTGAAAAAAGTAGACTGCGAGTATAAAATAAGTTTTATCGCAAAACAACAAGAAAGAATAGAGGGATATAAATGAATAATGACTTAACAATGAAAAAGCCCCCTTATGGCATGATCGCCATTTTGTTCGTGGGAGCTTTTGTTGCTTTTCTTAACAACACATTGTTAAATGTTGCATTGCCAACAATCATGAAAGATTTTGGTATTACGTATGCACAAGTACAATGGCTTGCAACGGGTTATATGCTTGTAAGTGGTATTTTAGTACCTGCTTCAGCATTTTTTGTGACTCGCTTTAAAAATAGACATTTATTTATTACTGCAATGTCAATCTTTACAATAGGTACAATTATGGCTGGCTTTGCTCCAACCTTTACTATGCTACTTGTAGGACGTATGGTGCAAGCGGCAGGGGCTGCTAGTATGTCACCGTTATTAATGAACGTAATGTTGACTAGTTTCCCGAAAGAAAAACGTGGAGCGGCAATGGGCGTATTCGGTCTAGTTATGATTGCTGCACCGGCGATTGGCCCAACATTATCAGGGTATATTGTTGAACATCATGATTGGCGTATGCTATTCCAAATGATTATACCGTTTGCAATTATTAGTCTGCTATTTGGTATTTGGAAATTAGATAACGTAATGGAAACACGTAAAGTGCACTTAGATGTTCCTTCCGTATTATTATCAACAATTGCGTTTGGTGGTATTTTATACGGTTTCAGTACTGCAGGTGACAAAGGATGGTCTAGTCCTTTGGTTTACGGTACGATTATCGTCGGGTTTATTTCTTTAATTATTTTCGTCATTAAACAATTACGTATGGAACAACCTTTACTAGAGTTACGTATTTATAAATACCCAATGTTTGCTCTAGCGTCTGGTATTTCAGTTATTGTTTCAATGGCAATGTTCTCTGGCATGATTTTAACGCCTGCCTATGTGCAATCAATCCGCGGCATTGAACCATTTGAAGCTGGTTTAATGATGCTTCCTGGTGCACTTGCAATGGGGATTATGTCACCAATCACGGGTAAACTTTTCGATAAATTTGGACCAAGAATTTTAGCGATTACTGGTTTAACAATCACAACAATTGCAACATTTGGTTTAACAAAATTAGCACTAGATTCTAGTTATACATTTATCGTATCGATGTATACAATTCGTATGTTAGGTATGTCAATGGTAATGATGCCTATTATGACGAATGGTTTAAATCAATTACCACAAATGATGAATCCGCATGGTACAGCGATCAACAATACATTACAACAAGTAGCTGGGGCTATTGGTAGTGCGGTTTTAGTTACATTAATGAATAACCGTACAAAATCAACAGCAGCAGACTTAATCGCGGAAGCTAAGGAGAAAGCAGCACAATCAGGTGTTGTACCGACAGCAGAGCAAATGCAACAAATGCAAGAACAGATTATGCAAAATGCTTTATTAGATGGTATTACACATTCCTTCTTAATCGCAGCATTCCTGACAGTGTTTGCATTAATACTTGCGTTCTTCTTAAAACGTGTAAAAGTTGAAAGTGCAGCAGCTACAATGGACTTGAAAAAACCTACAAATTAAAATAAAGACAAAAAGAATCCCACCGATAAAGCTCATCGGTGGGATTTTTATTAATAAGAATTGTTTGAGTGCCTGACACTTTTCGGGTGCTTAAATCGAGAAAATCCACTGCACTTTCCTGTGCACAAGGTTAGCCGCAACCATCGCTAGTGCTTGGTTTGTCGGGCTTTGTGCATTGTTGGGAAGGCTGCGGTGAATTTTTCGTAAAATTCTAAATTGTTTGAGTGACTGGCACTCAATCTTTTTTAAAGAGGGCTCCTGGCCAAAATGCGTATTTGCCGAGTACTGTTGTAATGGCTGGAACTAGTAATGGTCGAACGATAAATGTATCGAGTAAAATACCGATTGCTGTCACGACACCAAATTGGACTAATACTTGAATTGGTAATGTAGCAAGCACCGCGAATGTACCTGCTAAAATAAGTCCTGCAGATGTGATCACGCTACCTGTATGCACTACGCCTTCTTCAACTGCTGTTAAATGATCCTTCGTTTTGCGTTTCTTCCAAATCTCTGAAATCATAAAGATATTATAATCCTCGCCAAGAGCCACTAAGAACACAAAGGCATATAGCGGAATAGAGCCTGAAATGGCCTCTGCGCCCATTATATGATGCAAAATAAGCCATCCTGCACCAAGTGCACCGAAATACGAAATAATAACTGTAGCAAGCAAATAAACAGTTGCTGTTACGGAACGTAAATAGACAAATAATAAGACCGCTATTAAAGCAATCATTGTCGGCATGATAACCGATTCATCACGTTCCGTCACTTGTTTTGTATCATATTGACTTGCTGTTTCGCCGCCAATCCAAACGTGCGTATCGGCGTTTTTTATGCCGGCATCTTCAAGTAACTGGACAACTTCTTCTTTCAATTCTGGAATATGATCTAGAGATTCTTGTGCATATGGGTTTGCATTCAATGATAACTCGTATAATTGAATGGAATTGTTTTTCGTACCAATCTGTACATCAGAAACATTATCAATATATGAAATGTTTGTAAGCTGTTGTTGTAAATTCACATCATTACCTTGTGTATCAATCACTAGCTGTACAGGTGCTAATTCACCAGGTGAAAAATTCTCTTCTATTAAAGTAAAGCCTTCACGTGACGGCATATCTTCTGGGAATGAAGATAATAAGTCGAATGTATATTGGATTCGTGGTACAAAGGCAGCTAAGCCACCAAGTAGCAGGACAGTGACTGCAATAACAATCCATGGCTTGTGTGTTACAAATCGTCCGATTTTATGACTCACTTTATGTGAAGATTTGTGCTGTTTTTTGCCCTTTGCTTTTGCCATTTCCTCTGTACGTGGCGTGAATGGGAAAAAGGCTACACGCCCTATAATGACCAAAATCGCTGGTAACACAACAAGTGCTGCAATACCCATGATTAATACACCAAAGCTAAATGGCACTGCGAAGCGTTGGAAAGAACCATAATGGGCAAGACTAAGCGTAGCAAGACCAATAACAACCGTTAAGGCACTCATCATAATAGCACCGCCGGATTCTTTCACAGCAAGTTTCATTGCTGTCGCCTTATCCTCAACGGTAAATAAAATTTCTCGATATTTAGAAATTAAAAATAAACAATAGTCTGTTCCTGCACCAAATAGTAAAACGGTCATAATGGAAACAGCTTGTGAATCTTTATCAATCCATCCTTGCTCTGCAAAGAAACCGAGCGTTGGGCTAATGACACCATAAGCAAGCCCTACAACGATTAATGGGATAATGGCAAGTAATGGAGAACGATAAATTAAAATTAATAACACTAATACAAGAAGCACTGTCGCAATCATTAATTTCACATCAGCTTGTGAAAATAAGCTAACGGCATCTGTTGCAATGCCGACAGGGCCAGAATAACGAACATGGAGCGCATCGCTGGATAAATCTTTATCCAATTGCACATTATTGGCATCCATTGTTTTCGTTAATGTATCTAGACTTTCCTGTAAAGCATCTGTTGAAGCATCTTTTTCAAAAAATACAGGTGTAACAATAGTAGAACCATTGTCAGATGTAGATGCTGCAAATGCTTGTGGAGGCATTTGATCATATGGTGGAACTAAAGTTTGTTTATCTAAAGGCTTGGCATTCAGTTCTGCATAAACCTTTTGAATGGCATTAAAATCATCGTTTGTAAGTCCACTTTCTCTATGCCAAACGAGTAATAATGGTGTACCTGCATCATTAGGGAATTCATCAGCAATTATTGCTGCTGCTTGCTCGGACATTTCAGTGTCAGGTAAATTTTTACCCGATTCACTGTCAATACTATTAATCTGCGGCCAAGCAAATGACAGCACAAGGACAAGTAAAACCCAGCATCCCAGTGCTAGAAAGCGTCCTTTTTTATTTGCCACCATTGAGCCCCATTGCTCAAGTGGGTGTTTTTTCATGAGAAAACCTCCGTTTCTTGTAATGTATATTAATTATATATACTAGAAGGTTAATTAATCAATAAAGAAGTTTTGATATGTTATAATATGATTAAAAGAAACACATTATAAGGAGGCGAACTTGTTGAAACAATCACCGCGTGTTCTAGGAAGACCTCGCCATGATGACAAGGCTAAACCTACAAAAGATATTGTCTTAGAAACAGCGACAATGCTCTTTATTAAAGAAGGCTATAAAAACGTGTCAATGGATGATGTGGCGAAAGCCTGCAATGTTACAAAAGCCACCATCTATTACTACTACCCAACTAAAGGGGAGTTATATACATCGGCATTAGTTGCAATGATGCAAAGAATTAGGGTGCATATTGAGCGGATTTTAGAACAGCCCATGCCATTCAAAGAACGATTGGAGCAACTTGTTGAAGTCCATTTATCGGCAACCGTTGATATAGATATGAAGAACTTTATGCGAGAAGCGACAATTAATTTATCAAATGCACAATTAAAAAAAGTTCATGCATCAGAAAATGAAATGTATAAAACGATTGAGCAGACGATGCAACGGGAAATGGAAAAAGGGACAATTCGCGAGGGGAATGCAGAATTTTTTGCTCATACGTTTATGGCATTAATGTCCGTTGGGTATTTTAAAGATGGCGAAGGAAAAAGGCTGTTTCAAACAGTTAATGAAGCGGCAAAAGAGATTATTAATTTCTTTTGGTTATCAGTCGAAAAGTGAGAAAAATTGTAGGTAATAACATTTTTTAAAGCGTCCTTGCAGAAAAATTCAGTTGATAAACTTTCATTATTTTCCAAAACAAACAAAAAAAGCGCGCTAACAGCTGAAAATGGTTTACAAATAAACTATTTTTTAAAGATTGTGCTGTAGTTGATTGAAATAATGCGCAAACAGTCTTATAATGGATGTTGTAATATCACCAAGATAAGAGATAAGGATGGAATTGTGATGCGCTTTGTGCAAAATGGAGAATATGTAACAAATCATGAAATTCGCTTTCCAGCCCTTGTGACTGGTGAATGTAAGATAATCCGCTGTAAGGACTGTTAAGAGATCGCTTAATGGTCTTTTTTACATGGAGGCAATATAAAATATAGTATTAGTGACGGCAAAGGAGAGTTCAAAAATGTCAGAAACGAATAACCAAGCACAGTCTGAACAATTAACTGTGAGTCAAGAACAATTAGATGTACTAGACCAACTATTAAAGCCTGAGGTACAAGAATCTCTAACAACTTTAGTGGAGCAATTACCGAAGCTAACTGAAATGATGACGTTATTAACAAAATCATATGAGTTTGCTCAAGCAGTTGCATCTGATGATGTATTAAAAAGCGATACTGTTGGTGCTGTAACAGAAATGGCTGCGCCAGTAGTAGGATCAGCTAAACAACTTGCAGCTACTGCTATTGAAGCAAAAGATCGCGCTTCTGAAAGCCGCGAAGTAATCGGTTTATTCGGTCTTGTAAAAATGATCAAAGACCCACAAGTTCAAAATGTTTTCCGTTTTGTAAATGCCTTTTTACAAGTAAACGCTGAACGTAAATCTAAATAAGACACGAGATATATTCAATTTGTAAGGACGGAGGATTAATTAATCATGTCAAAAGAAATCGTCATCTTAGGTGCTGGTTACGCGGGTGTATTAACTGCATTAACAGCACGTAAGTATTTATCAGCTGATGAAGCTAAAATCACTGTAGTAAATCAATTCCCAACACACCAAATCATCACTGAACTTCACCGTTTAGCTGGTGGTACTATTGCAGAAGGTGCAGTAGCTTTACCGCTTAAAAAAATCTTTAAAGGTTTAGATATTGATTTACAAATCGCTAAAGTAACTAAATTCAATGTAGACACTAAAAAGGTTGACCTAGATAATGGTTACACTTTAAATTATGATACATTAGTGGTTTCTTTAGGTAGCCAAACTGGTTTCTTCGGTATCCCAGGATTAGAAGAAAACTCAATGGTACTTAAATCTGTTAACGATGCAAACAAAATTAACCGACACATCGAAGATCGCATTAAAGCATATGCACAATCAAAAGACGAAGCTGATGCAACAATCGTTATCGGCGGTGGCGGTTTAACAGGTGTTGAACTTGTTGGTGAAATCGTGGACAACTTCCCGAAAATCGCTGCACAACACGGTGTAAACTTTGCAGATCTTAAAATTAAACTAGTTGAAGCTGGTCCTAAAATCTTACCAGTACTTCCAGATGTACTAATTGAACGTGCAACTGAAAGCTTAGCAAAACGTGGTGTTGAATTCATCACTGGTACGCCTGTAACAGGTGTTGAAGGTAACGTAATTTCACTTAAAGACCGTGAGCCAATCGTTGCCAATACATTTATCTGGACTGGTGGTGTAGCTGCACTTCCAATCGTAGCTGAATCTGGTCTTGCTGCTGATCGTGGCAAAGCAACAATCAACGAATTCTTACAATCTACATCTCACGAAGATGTATTTGTAATCGGAGATGCTTCTGTTGCATTACCAGCTGACGGTGGACGTCCACTTTACGCACCAACTGCACAAGTTGCTTGGCAAATGGGCGAATGCGCTGGTTACAACTTATTCGCACAATACAAAAACCAAGAGATGAAAACATTCTCTGCAGTTAACTCTGGTACACTTGCAAGCTTAGGCCGCAAAGATGCAGTTGCTACTATTGGAGCTAGCAACACACAACTTAAAGGTCTTCCAGCAACACTTATGAAAGAAGCGTCTAACATTCGCTATCTTACACATATTAAAGCGCTATTCGGCTTAGTATACTAAGCATAATGAAACCCTTACAACTATTTACATGTTGTAAGGGTTTTTTTATAGGCTTCATTTAGATTTTGATATGTAAAAAAACTATGTGTAAAATTAAAGTGACTAACTCTAATCTACGCTAGGGATAGTCGTATTGAATGGTATAAATAACAACAAATAAGTAGGTGAAGTTATGGATAATAAGTATAAATTATTAGGTATTTTATGTATAACAATTCCTATTTTATCTGCAATATACATTCTACTAAACAGTGAGATTTTAGTACCAAAAGGTTATAATTTAGCAATTGATGGATATGTAATATCGAGAAATTTAATGATTATATTTTTATTATATTTACTTTCTAAATTAGGATATTTCCTTTATTCGCAATTAAAATAAGACTAGCCAGTAGCTAGAAGAAATTATTATTAACTATTTGAAGGTAGAAAATAAGGATATAAAAGATTTATTAAGATCGCTATTTCTAACGGCTAGATCGTCAAAAGTCGTATAGAATATTATTTATTTTACCCTTTTATTGTATGTAACTATATTATTTTTGAAGATAAGTTTTGAGCTCTAATAATATTGTCTGACAAGTGATAATGGACTCAATTGTATTATTAGCAATTTCGAGTGAATGGTTGGCATTATCAGCAATGATCAGCTGATGGGAAGTAAGTTGACTCAGTCTTTCATTGGAGAAATGTGGGTCAGCTGTTCCCATAGCAATGAAGGCATGTTGATTTGCTAAGTTTTGCATAACATGTTCAAAGGATAGCAGTGGTGTTAATAATATATAGCATGAAGGTATAATGGTCTCTTGCTGCATGTAATAGTCTGTAAGTGGCAATGTTCCAAGCGATTTTCCAATGTACACAGCTTCTTTATATGCATTCGATTGTAAATAATATGTCACGATAGAATTTACACTGTGATAAACCATTTCTGAAATTGCCTCTGCTGGTTGGTTAAATTGTTGTTGTTCAAATGTATAACAAACTTGGACAACATCGTAGCCTAGTTCAAGCATTAAAGAAGTGGCGTAATGCAGTAGCGGTTTGTCATAGTTATAACCTGTACCAGCGAACATAAAGCAAATTTTATCACTGTTCATATCAAAAAAATTATAAGCCATATCGTTGTAAGATTCTTTTCTAGGTTTAATTGTCATGAAAAATCCCCCTAATCTAAAGTTGTAACTATTTTAGGTAAAATTAGTTATAATTTTACTATAACAGGGAGGAGAGATTTTATGAAGGCTGTGACGATAAATGCTTTTGGACCGCCGTCAGTATTAACAGTTGTGGATTGTCCAACACCAATGATTTCAAAAGGAGAAGTATTAATCCGCACGTCTTATACAAGTGTAAACTTTGCTGATATAAAAAATCGAACGGGCAATAAAGCAAAAGCTAATTTTCCTATGATACTCGGTTTAGATGTAGCGGGTGTTATAGAAGAGGTATATGATGATAGCTGTGGATTTAGCAAGGGAGACCATGTCATTGCCTTTCCTAAAAACGGTGCATATGCACAATATGTTGTCGCAAACGAACAGCTCGTCTTTCGCATTCCAAGTGGTGTGCCTCTTGAAAAAGTAGCGGCGATACCGACTGTTTTATTTTTATCCTATATGTTAACACATCGGATTTCACAAATTGGTGCTGAAGATAGTGTGTTAATTCATGCTGCATCAGGTGGCGTAGGGACAATGCTGATACAAATGGCGAAAAGACGCGGTGCTAAAAAAATTATTGGTACTGTAAGCAAAATTGAGAAAGCGCCAATTGCGTATGAGCTAGGCGCACACCATGTGGTGACGTATGAAGATTTCAGTACGAAAGTGAATGACTATACGGACGGTCATGGAGTCGATGTGATCTTTGACTCGATTGCCGGAACGGTTACACAAGAAAGTTTTAACTGCTTAGCTCCGTTTGGTACGCTTGTACAGTTTGGTAATAGTAGTGGTGAAGTAGGCCCTATCAAAACGTCTGATTTACATAGCAGCTGCCGTAATGTAAAAGGCTTTAGCTTAGGAACGACTCGAGCATTAAAACCCGAACTTTTACAACAAGTCGCTCCGGATGTTTTGACATTATTGCAGGATGAAAGTTTCCAAGTGCCCATTGCTGCCGTATTTAGCTTAGAAGACATGGAAAAGGCACATGCCTTGATGGAGAGTCGCCAGCATCAAGGGAAGATACTAATTAAAATTGTGTGAGAATTGTGTGAGTGCCTGACACTCCCTCAACAGCCAAGGAAAACCTGCATTCCTTGGCTTTTTATAAATTGTGTGAGAATTGTGTGAGTGCCTGACACTATTTTAGCTTTTCGTATATTCTTCTTTTTCGGTATAGCATGATGCCTGTCTCAGCAACATCTTGCATCATGCCTTTATTGGCATAGGCGCCGAAAATCATGCCTGCAACTGGAACCATTTGGAATAGCTTTTTCCAACCCATTTGATCGCGATATGTGAAAAATACTTCCTGCCAGCCTTGAAGTTGCGAAATCATCTTTTCAGATACGTTATTGCTGTTATGCATGGAGGAAAGCTCTTCTAAAATCGCTTCTTTGCCAACAATATCAGCTGACGTAAATTGTAGACATTTCACAATGAAAATACGTTCCATTTTATCATTCGGGTCATAGCCATGAATAATTGCAATTTCTTGTAATGTTTTTAAAGCCATTCCTAAAATAAAAGGAATATCAATTGCCAATGTAAAAATACCACCGAACCCAGTAGAAGCACCTTGGACTGTTGCCAATTTCACGCGTTCTTTTTGAAGCTTGTCACTTAGTGCAATCATTTCCTCTAAAGGGATATTACCGATATCAGCAATGGTAAAAATATTTTGATTCGAAGAGTTTTTGCGGATTTTTTGAATCATCGCCTGTTCATTGATTAAATATTTACCACCTGATTGAATATAGCTCCCTAGCTCATCGACTAATAATGCTAGTTTTTGTTGAATAAAGGCGGGGGTCATCTTATCTAAAATTTTAAATGGTATACGCCCTAATCTCTCCCAAAACCACAGACCTTTTTGATCTTTTTCCCACGCTTCAATTTCTTGTAAATAGGTAATTAATTGCTCCTGATTCTCCATTTATCTAGTCCCCTTGTAAGTACATTTAATTACAATACGTAAACTAGTTTAAAAAGTTTCAAGACGACACAACTCTATTGCCAGACTGATGCAAGTAAGGCAATGCCTTCATCAATTTGCTCAAGTGATAATCCGCCATAGCCTATAATAATCATGCCATGTTCAGTAGGTAGTTGAAATGAAGTAGAACAAGGATAGACGTTGATGCCTACTGCATGTGCACGGTGAATGGCATCGTGTTCAGCCAATCTTTTTGGCAATTTCACAATAATATGTAGACCAGCATGCTCACCGATAATTTCAAATTCATCAGAGAAATAACTACGAATAGCTGCAAGTAAAGTCTGCTGTTTTTTGCGATAAATCGTGCGCATTTTTGCTAAATGTTTATCGAATAAACGTTGCGATAAAAAGTCTGCTAACACAAGCTGATCCATTTTTGAGACGACTGATTTTTGTTCTAGATAGAAGCGGTTAAAGGGCTCTACAAGAGACTTAGGCAAAATCATATAGCTCATTCGTAACGATGGAAGTAATGTTTTTGAAAACGTTCCAAAGTAAATGACCCGCTGTAGTTGGTCCATATTCGCAAGAGAAGGGATGGGAAGCCCCTTGTAACGAAATTCAGAATCATAATCGTCCTCAATAATAAAAGCATCATTGGATGTCGCCCATTGAAGTAGTGCTAGTCGACGTTCAATGGACATCACCATGCCAAGTGGAAATTGATGAGCTGGTGTTGTGTATAACATGTGCATAGCTTTATTCGGCACGGTAATTCCCGAGTTATCCACAGGAATAGGGTGTGTTGGTAAACCACATTGCTGTAAAGTTGCTCGTACTCGTTTAAAGCCAGGTTCTTCTAAACCGACTTCAGTTTGAGGCCCGAAGAAATGGCATAGCGCCAGTAGCTGGCTTTGTGTGCCGCTGTAAACAAATACTTGTGATGGTTCACAAAAAACCCCTCTGGAACGCCCAACATAGTGGGCAATTTCTTGGCGTAAAGCACTTTCTCCTTGCCATGGGCTTGTTGATAAAACATCCACAGTGAAATGTTTTTTCAACAGCTTATGGTAGGCTTTCAATGGAAAGGCGGCTTTATCCACATGACCATTACTAAAATCAAACTTCACCGTATTGTCGTTTGTGGATAACAAGACTACATTTTTGCTTTCAGACTGCTGAAGCCATTCTAATTCAAATGGTGCTATAAAATAGCCTGAGCGTTCTTTACTATAAATATAACCTTCTGCAAGTAATTGCTCATATGCCTCTTTAATGGTATGAACACTGACATTTAAGGTTGTGGCAAGTGAGCGCTTTGAAGGTAATTGTTCATGTGCTAAAAGTTTCTTCAAAAGTATAGCTTGTTTAATGTTTTCGTAAACCTGTACATATTTAGGTAAATGTCCTGAGAACGAAATAGCAAGTTCCATTATCTAGCAACTCCTTGGTATGGTCAGAAAATTTAAAAATTGGTACTATCTATCATATCAAAATTCCCGTTTAATAATGAAAAAGGAGTGAAGGATAATGGAATTTAGTGCGTTAGAAAATGAAGTCGTCTTATTAAGACCACTAGCAAAAGAGGATGTAGAAGGGTTACTTGTAGCAGGCAGTTATCCAGAAATTTGGCCGTATCTATCCACAGTGATAGAAAATGCAATGGATGTGCATAACTTTGTGGAAAATGCATTGTCCAAAAAAGAAAAAATGGAGCAATTTCCGTTTGTTATTGTGGATAAACTTTCTGGTGAAATTATAGGTTCAACGCGTTATATGGATATTGATTGTAAGCATAAACGTTTGGAAATAGGGACGACATGGCTTACCCCTGCATATTGGCGAAGTGCGGTGAATACGAATTGTAAATATTTATTACTTAGCTATTGTTTTGAAGTACTTTGTTTACAACGAGTACAAATTAAAACGGATTATGAAAATATTCGTTCCCAAAGGGCAATCGAACGGTTAGGTGCAACGAAAGAGGGGATTTTGCGCAATCATATGGTACGCAAAGATGGTTCGACTCGGCATACGGTTATGTATAGTATAACAATTGAAGAATGGCTAGAAGTAAAGGCGCAGATTGAAAGCTTGTTACTAAGGAAGTAACGTAAAAATGCAATAGATATTCTTGTTACTTATTAAAAATGAGTAAAAAAATGGATTTTTACTAGTCTAATAAGCTAGTTTTTGTTAAATGATGTGTTAGCTTTTTCGTTCAAGGGTAAATACCATAAAATCTATTTTTGAAAAGTGGGGGACTAGTATGTTAAAGCCGAAATTAACATTGCGACAAATTTACGGTGATAATGCTGTGTACACACCTCGTACGCCATATAGCGATAATCCGTGGATGATGGATGATTGCCATAAGCTCGATGCATTAACAGCAAGGGAAGTCGCCATTGCGGATATTCCGGTTTTAGTGCATCGGGCGACACAAACAGCGAAAGCTAAAAAACTACATGAATTAGCAGGTTTAGCTTGGGTAGAGCAACCTTATACTTACGAAACGCAAGAAGAATATTTAGCGCAATTAGATGCATGGTGTGAAGAAGGGAAAACGATTGTTTGTCAGTATTTACATGACGCCGAGCATATGAGTCGTCATTGTTATTGGATGGATGCCGCCAAGTTTAATGAGCTCAATACGAAAGCATATATTGACCACTTGATTGACAGCAAATACGTCCCGAGCCGTTTAAATATTGAACTATATAGATTATCCGATGCAATGAAAAATTGGAAGCCACCTGTTGTGCTCAAGCCAGGAGATGATTCGCCTACTTCTGGTGGATATGGCGTCATCATTTGCCAAAATCAAGATGAGCTAACTGAGGGGTTACGCCAATTTCGTATGAATGGAACGGAAAGCATTATTATCGAAGAGCTATTACAAGCAAAAGATAATTATAGTTGTCAGTTCGTTTATAGTGAAGAGCTTGGTATACAGTATTTAGGTGCTTCTCAACAAATGACAGATGACAATGGCATTTATGAAGGGAATGTTATTGTAGAAGAAGTACCGGAAAAAGTGATTGAAGTAGGACGCCATATTATGGAGCGCGGTGTAGCAGAAGGCTTTGTTGGTGTGGCTGGTTTTGATTTAATCGTAACTGAGGCTGGAGATGTGCAGGCCATTGATTTGAACTTCCGCCAAAATGGTTCGACTTCTATGTTAATGTTCCATGAAGCACTAGGTAAACCGGTTAATAAATTTGCTACCTATGCCTCAAAAGATGTGAAGGAAAATGAAATGTTTTATCAAAAAATAGAACAATATATTAAACAAGGTGTTCTATTTCCATTAGCGTATTATGATGGCGACTACTTTGACAATAAAGTAGAATCGCGATTTGTTGGTGTTTGGTATGCAGACACATTAGATGAAATCGAAGAACTTGAACAGCAATTGCTGTAATGAAAATTGTGTGAGTGCCTGGCACTACGCTTTGGAAGCCGCAACCTCCGTTGTCACACGGTTTGTTGCGGCTTCGATTCGTGTTAGCTTAAGAATTGTGTGAGTGCCTGGCACTTAATCTACCATTCTTTTTTTGTAGATCAATCCAGTGGCAAGCCAAGCTACAGCCGACCAAGCAATAATAGTTAGGATAGGAACAATGTAGTCCATCGAAGAGTAATTACCTTCCAAAGCGTCTGCTAAAAGGATTAGTTGGGCACTTGGAAGCCACTTTGCGATGTCTAACACTGGATAGACAGAAGCGAATGTTAAAGCGAACGGTCCGAACGAGAAAATAAACATTACAGGCAAAACGATAATAGATGCTTCCATAATGGTTTTGGCAAATAAGCCACATAATGTGCCTAAAGCGATATAGAAAACGCTCGATAGTAATAGGGCGATAGCTAATATGAAAAGATTAGCGGGCTCATAACCTACAAGGAAAATCGATAAACTTACAATAACGATCGTTACAATAAAGACGAACAAGCTTTTACCTATTAAAATATCTCCTAGTGAAGCGGGGGATAGCATTAAACTTCGGAGCGTATTTTTCTCTTTTTCTTCGGCAATTAAGCAACATTGTACATAAGCTGTTACGACTGCAAAAACTAAATTTATCGGCAAAAAATAAGCGTCAATATCATTCGTGCCCATTTTGTTGTACGCAAAAGCTAAAATAAGAGGTAAGAAAATCATAACAGAAACAGCATAATTTCTTGAAAATTCTTTGTAATCCTTCATAAAAATCGCCTGAATACGAGCTATAGATATGTTCATATTAAATCACTCCCTGTTATTTGCATAAAAATATCGCCTAAAGTCGGTTCGTTTGTATAAATTCGTGCAACAGCATTGGATTGCATCCAATCATATAGTTTCTGCGCATCATGGGCGCCATTTTTAATCGTTTCACATTGACCATTTGTCAATTCTACTGTTAACGTTTCATCCCCAAATTCCTTTTTTAACTGATTAGGAGAACCAATTGCACGAATTTTTCCTTGATGTAAAAAGGCAACACGATCACAAAGTATTTCTGCCTCACTCATATCATGTGTTGTTAAAAAAATGGTTGTTCCCAGGTCATTTAATTTTCGTAAGCCATTATAAATATGCTGTGTATTCACTGGGTCGAGTGCTGAAGTGGGCTCATCTAAAAATAATAATTCAGGCTTATGCATAATGGCACGAGCTAGTGTGACACGTTGAATCATGCCTTTAGATAGTTGACTAACTTTCTTTTTACGCGCTGCATAAAGATTAACAAAATCCAAAGCCTCTTTTACTGCTGTATTAGGTAAATGATATAAGTTACTATAAAGTAATAAATTTTCTTCTATTGAAAGCCGTGTATATAGTCCACTATTATCTGTTAAAATACCAAAGCGCTGGCGGTTTTGACTGGACTTCATTTCATGAGCGGGTCGATTAAATAATGAAACTTCTCCATGCAGTTTTTTCTGTTTGTGCCGTTAAAATTTTAATAGTTGTCGTTTTCCCTGAGCCGCTTGGTCCAAGGAAACCAAAGATTTCGCCTTTTTTAATAGTGAAGGAAACATCCTGTAATGCCGTTTCCCGGTTAAAGTCTTTTTTTAAATGCTGTACATCAATTACTGTCTCCATATGGAACCTCCTGTAGTTGTTGATACCTTTACTTTAAGGGACGTTGGAGAACTGGACATTAAATTACAGCTGAAAGGCGGAAAAATAAGCCCCACTGGAGATATATTGTGCTGACAGGAGTCGTTTATTTCCTGGGAAATCTACTATATTCCGAGTATTTCTTTTAAATCTGCTAGTTTATTTTTCGACAAAGGTACTACCGTTTTTTCGTTACTATTTAAAGTCAGACTGTAGCTATTGCGGGTCCAAGTAATGATTTCACGCACTTTTTGAAGGTTGACAATATAGGACCGATGACTTCTGAAAAAGCCGAATGGTGTCAATTTTTGCTCTAAGTCAGTTAATGATAATGTGCACGGATAGGATTCACCAGCTACATAGACAAACACGTTGCCTTCCACACTTTCGATATAGTCAATTTCAGGTGGATTAAACAAAATCATTTTGTCATTCTTTTTTGTTGGAATTTTATCGAGTCTAATCGCCACATGTTCGCTTGATGTAGAATGTGCCTCAGCGTTTTCCTCTTTAAAATCGAGTGGATGCAGACCTATAGCATCCAATCTATATATTTCGCTGCACGAAATGATTAAGTCTTCCACATTATTAGAAAGTAAAAGGATCGATTTCCCTTGTTTTTGCAGTGTAATTAATAATTGTCGTACGCTCTGCTTGGAAAATTCATCAAGATTTTGAAAGGGCTCCTCAATAATTTGATTTTGTGCAGTATTAAGATATGTATAGAGCAGTTTTAATCGCTGCTTCTCACCATTTTGAAGCTTACTTATTTTCATGTTTTTTTGCTCGGCAAGTGATAAAAGCTTTAAAATGTCCTCCTTGCTATCTAAAGGGACTGCAAAAAGCTTTAAACAAAATTGAATATATTCCATAACTGTCAGCCGCTCATATAATGCATTTTCTCGCACATGACTATATGTATGGGGTTGCTTCAAAAACCACTGCATTAAAGGCTGAATTTTTGCGACGTCTGTATAAATGCCAATTATACTAGCTGGCTGTAATGGAAGCTGGAAACTAGGGTAAATAATATTTCCTGCTTCGCTATAAGTCTCGATTACAATATTACATTGAGTCATCTTAAGTCCTCCTGTGAGCTGTCGCTGCGTAAAAAACGCAACATTTCAGACTGTGCTTGCATATAACTTCGTTGACAAAAATTTATATTGTTGTCATCCATAAAACCATGTTGACCGGCAAATTGACTTATTTGAACATAAGGCACCCTCTCCATTGCATGTTTGAATTCATTGACATCAAAGCTTTTCTCTTTACTTGGCAATATAACAAGTGTCGGACACTTGGGCTGTACATCCATGTATTGACGAATTCTTGAACCATAAATGCAAATAATGCGATCTATTGGACAAGTAGACAGCCTCCAAGCTAATGTGGCACCAACACTAAACCCTATTAAAACTACTTCATGATAGAGATTTTTTGCTTCTAGTAGGAGACTCGTTAGCTTTTGAAGGGGTTTATCAAAGCCGATTTCTTGGATGAAATAGTCATAAGCTTCTTTTTCCTGATTATATGTAAATACTTTTCCGTTTGGATAAAGTGAAATGCATTCTACGCTCGTCGTCGAATCGCTATATTTGAGTGCTTGTTTTTTTATAAAATCATTCATACCGTAAATTTCATGTAAAATGAAAACTTTTCTGTTCATTGCTTTCTCCTATATCTTTTTCCATTAGTGTAACAAAAAGTAATAGAAGCGTACATTTTCTGTTTTTTTCATAGCGATTAGAAACCTATAAGTAATGGACATAGCTTTTTCTTTTTTGGACAACCTAATTTAGAAATAATAGCATGAGGTGATGATCATGATTGTGGAGAGGTCGTCCGATTGGCAAGAAGGATTCATTAGCAGGTTAGAAAATCTAGAAAATTGGCATAGTTGGACTTTGTATAACATGAACTATGAAATTGTGAAAATGAATTTAATTCCGGAATTTACTGGTTTACAAGCACCTAAATTTTTACCAAAGCTAACACCACTTGCCCATCAGCTAGAAGCAGCTCAAACCGTTATAGAACAAATGAATGGTAAAGCGATACTAGCAGACGAGGTGGGGCTTGGTAAAACTATTGAAGCAGGCTTAATATTAAAGGAATATTTAATCCGAGGGCTCGTAAAAAAGGCACTCATTTTAGCACCGGCATCGCTTATTAATCAATGGATGGAAGAATTAAATCAAAAATTTCACATTCCTGCAATCGCTTATAAAAAAAATTGCCCTATTGAGCGTTACGATATTGTTATTATGAGCATGGATACAGCAAAAAAAAGCCCACATAAGGAACTTATTTATGCGCAAGATTACGACATGATTATTATTGACGAGGCGCATAAGTTGAAAAATCATAAAACCCAAATTTATGAATTTGTACAAGGATTGAAAAAGAAGTTTTGCTTATTATTAACAGCAACACCGATTCAAAATGATGTTTTCGAGCTTTATTATTTAATTTCATTGCTTAAACCTGGACATCTCGGAAATTATGAAACATTCCAATCCGCATTTTCTGCAAGTAAGCATGACTTACAGCACGACGACTATTTAAAGGAACTGGTCAATCAGGTGATGGTACGAAATCGAAGGGAAGATACTGGCGTTGAGTGGACAAAGCGCCGAGTTCAAATTGTGCCAATTCAATTTAGCCCGGAAGAAATGGAAGTCTACCAATTACTTGGTTCCCTTACAGCAACAGCCTCATTCTCATTAATTACGTTGCAAAAAGAAATGTGCAGTAGCAAAGAAGCAACCGCATTAACATTGTCCAAAATGCTTGAAAATAGTAATGAACGGGAAGAACTAGAAGCCATTCTTGCAAAGGTGATGGCATTAGAAGTGAATTCTAAAGCTGTTAAGACGCTCGAAATTATCGAACAGGCTAAAGATAAAGTCATTATTTTTACAGAATATCGTGCAACGCAAATTTATTTACAATGGTATTTACATTCTCACGGTATTACGAGTGTACTGTTTAATGGTAAGTTCAATAAAAACAAGCGTGATTACATGAAGCATGTCTTTAAAGAAAATGCGCAAGTACTGATTGCCACAGAAGCAGGTGGGGAAGGGATTAACTTGCAATTTTGCCACCATGTCATTAACTACGATTTGCCTTGGAACCCAATGAAGCTCGAACAACGCATAGGTCGTGTTCACCGTTTAGGACAAGAACATGATGTCCATATTTATAATCTTGCAGTAGAAGACACAATTGAAAAAGATATTTTGGCATTGCTGCACACAAAAATTGATGTTTTTGAAAAAGTAGTAGGAGACTTAGATGCGATTTTAACGAATTTCAAAAAATCCGTTTAACTTGTTTAAGTTCTCTGGTCCCAAAGAAACAGAAGCAGGCACTGGCGGATGTCACTGATGAAAAGACCGAGTCTCGAAGTCAAGCTGGATGGCAATTTCGCCAACGCGCCATGATATTGTAAGGGGAGAGGGGCATGTATCCACAACAGGTTCACAATTATTTACGACAATTTTTCTTAGAAAATGATTGTAATATGGTATACGAGGATGAGCATTACTTAACAGTACAATTAACAATTGCAATGGATAAAAGAATTATGAATCGCCCTTTTTACTGGCAATACGTAGAAGCTACGAATGGCGAACCAAACCCTGCACAAGTGACCTTTATTACAGATCAAAATGCATTGGCAGGGAAAATTCTTGGAGAAGTTGTGCATTTTGGGTCACCGCGGCTCAATCAATTGTTTCAAGCAACGAGAGAACTAGGTGCTTTTGTTCAAATGTTTCAAAAAGTTGATGCGGGAGCAGGGCAAGTGATGCTGACCCCTTGGCTTGGAGTAAACTATAAAGTATCGTATTGCTGCGATCGAACGAAAGAAATGCTGTATTCTTTTGGCATTAACCTACTGACGGGTACGATAAACGATCATTTCCATGAAACAGTCAATAAAATGGAGTGGGATGTTACGCAGTCAGAAGATGCATTTTATGTACAATATATCATTAAACCTGTGCGAGCACTTCAACGATTGGATGAAACAATTGATGCAATTATTCAACAAGATGACCATACATGGGCTGAACAAGCGAACAAGAGATGGCAACGAGCCCAACGCGTATTGGATTATTTTTATGAAGATGTGGAAGAAAAACCGGAATGTTACGAAGTGGAAAAATTGGCTTTAGAAGAACAGTATGCTGCCAAAATTAAGATTGAAATTGTCAATGGTGGATTATTTTATATGAGATAATAACAAGAGTAAGCCGCAACGATTGCTAGTGCGAATCGTTGCGGCTTACGTTTTATACTGTTCTTAAAGACTGTTTAGTCGTTTTCAACAATACTTTGTAATTGCGCCAGCTTATTATCCCAAAATAGATGAAAGTATTGTAACCAATCTTCAATTTCTTTTAAGCGATCGATGTGTAACGTATATATTTTTTCGCGGCCCTTTTTTTGGGCAGATACAAGATTGGCTTGCTCTAATATGTGTAAATGTTTGACGACAGCTGTGCGGCTAATTGTAAAATGCTCTGAAATAACAGCAATAGGTTTATCGCTTGCTGCTAGTAGTTGCAGTACATGACGTCTTGTTGGATCAGCAATTGCTTGAAAAACATCATACTTTTCCGCGAGCTGTGTCATTATGCTTCTACAAACTCTTTTAATTTTTTGCCTACAAGCATCGTCCAACCGCCGTCCATATTCTTTTGAACAGCTTCCGCAGGCATGTTTGCCTTTGGAATAATATGAGAAGCATCTTTCCAGCCACCGTGCGTCAGTGTGAATTCCGTTTGTTCGCCAACTTGCTTTAATTCAAATGTCACAAACCAACCATCTGTATCCCATGCAAAACGTACAAAATGCGGTGCTTCTACTTTTTCTACTTTACATGGCGAAGGTCCAAATGGAGATTGTAATGTAAATTCGTGCCCCTCGACCGCTTTAAAATCATTTGGCATAAACCAAGAGCCAAGCTTTTCGGCATTTGTTACCGACTCCCATACTTTGTCAATTGTTGCATTGAGCATAACTGTTTTTATAATGTTTTGTAATTGTTCAGGCATTGTATAAGCTCCTTTTTTTGAAAAAATATAACCATAAGGTGTTATGAATATATAACACCTTATGGTTATATGTCAATCATAATGGGGATGGAAATTTCTATCTTTTTTTAAAACATTACGTATGGTAAAATTATTTTTATAATTTTCAGACGTTTAGGAGGCGATTGGCGTGGAGAATATTCCGATGTTTTTATTAATGTGTATTTTATTAATTATTTTGCCTGGCCCCGATACTGCTATTGCGACGAAAAATACATTAACAGTGAATAAAAAAGGCGGATTACAAACAATACTCGGCTCATGTTGTGGATTATTTATTCATACTTTAGCTGCAGTCATCGGCCTTTCTGCAATTATTGTAAAATCAGCCTATCTTTTTGCTATTTTAAAATACGTTGGTGCAGTATATTTATGTTATTTAGGTATCAAGACATTATGGACGTTAAAAGCAATTCGCTCACAGCCGCCAGTTGTCAATGAAGATACGCAAATTGACAATAAATATGGGCATCAATCATGCTTTAAACAAGGTTTCTTCACAAACGTTACAAATCCAAAGGTAGCCGTGTTCTTTTTAACATTTTTACCGCAATTTGTTGATGGCTCGAACAGCACATTTTTCCCATTTCTATTAATGGGTCTTATTTATACTGCGTTAACGGCATTATGGTTTATCTTCTATGTGTATTTATTAGATAAAATTAGTGCTTTTATGAAAAAGCCGATCACAAAAGCAGTAATCGAAGGCTTAACAGGAACGGTATTAATAGCATTCGGCATTAAATTAGCATTAGAGAAGGCAAACTAACATTAAGGTGCCAGGCACTCAAACAATTCTGAATTTTCTGTGCTTTCATGGCAGTGAAATGTGGGCTTACACGGTGCCCGCGGAAAGCGAAATGGATTTTTCCGATTTAGCATTTTGAGAGGTGCCAGGCATTCAAACAATTTTATGATTACTAAGGAAAAATCCACGTAGACTCCTGCGGGAACGCACAAGTTGTAAGACGCAATAGACCGCGCGCTAGCGAGGGTTGCGGCTTACACTGTGCCCGCGGAAAGCGAAGTGGATTTTTCCGATTTAGCATATTATGAAGTGCCAGGCACTCAAAAATTGATAAAAAAAGACTGTAGATAAACCCAAATTCCTTTGGAGTATATCTACAGTCAGAGACATGGAGCATATAAGCAACTGTCTTTTCTAGTTGATTGCAAGCTCAACGAATGTTGAGCAAAGCATTATTTTTGTTGGTTTGAAGCCCAAAGGTTTGTATCAGCGATTGTTGGGTTCGCAATGTAGTGGCCGCCTTCAATTTGAAGTGTTTGACCAGTCATGAATTTAGATTCATCAGATGCTAAGAATAATACTGCATAGCCGATATCATCTGCTTCACCGTTGTATGGTAGGGCATTGTATTTTGTGAAAATTTCTAGTAATTCTTTTGGTAAACTGTTTTTAGCAGCTGGCGTTAAAATTAAACCAGGTGCTACAGCGTTACAACGGATTTTATCTTTACCGTATTGAGTTGCAATATATTTAGTTAAGTGAACTACGCCAGCTTTTGTTGTACCGTAAGCTGTACGGATTTGGTCACTTGCAAATCCACCCATAGAAGCAGTGTTAATGATAGAACCACCGCCAGCTTTTTGCATATGTGGAATAGCAAAACGGCTACCAAGTAATACTGATTTTAAGTTGATGTTTACAAGGCGATCAAACTCTTCTAGATCCATGTTCACAACATCTAAGTCTTTTTGTAAGTTTGTTGAACCTACATTGTTAAATAATACTGTTAAAGAACCGAATTTTTCAACAGTGAATTCTACTGCTGCTTTGATTGAATCAGCGTTACCAGCATCTAAAAATACTGCCTCTGCTTCATAGCCTTCTTTTACTAAAGCTGCTGCAATTTCTTTTGCACCGTCAAGATTATAGTCAGCAATAACAACTTTAGCTCCTTCTTTAGCTAATAAAGTTGCTGCTGATAAACCGATACCTGATGCACCGCCAGTAACAAGTGCTACTTTATTTTCAACACGTTTCATAATAAAATTCCTCCTAGAATGAGTGATAAACAGAGTATTGACATTAAACAATAAATCATACTCGATATAACTTCATTTAATTGACAATAGATAGTTTACCACTAAACTAAAAAGATTTGAAATAAAAAGCACAATTTATTTACAAATTTTCGCCTATAAAGAATAACTATTTTAGTTGTAAGCTTCGTAAGGTACTAATTATCACTTCTTTAAGATGCTTGTAAGATAGTAAGGATATACTATCGTTGTGGTTGTTTATTCGTGAAAATAAGCTTCTTTAAGCGTTCCTCCATAACCTTCTTTTTTTCTAATCGATCCTTTCTATTATGAAGCATTCTTTGTAACAAAAAGCTTCCAATGATGATGACACATAAGATGAACAAAAAAATTAGCATTTATAAAATCCTTTTATTTTAATATTTAGTACAAAACAATTAACAATGTGACAATTCCTATGTAATGTCTTCAATAAGCGCAATATTGATTGCTTCTTATAGAAGAGAAGTTAAATCGATAATTCATTATTGACAAAGATACGATTACTAATGACAAAGGAAAGTAACATTTTTAAGGCAATAATTTTATGTATACCGTCTTGCAAAATGACGATTTTTGAAAACTGTAAATTCGCTATGCGATTAGCTAATGCATACTCATCACCATTTGCGATCGATTCGCCAGTAGGGTGATAGCCTAATACAAAATTACCTGCATATGAATCCTTTAATACATTTGAATGCATCGATTGATAGTGCACTTCTAAAATACTATCCGTCTCGGTCATCAATTGATTAGCGAGGAGAAATCTTTTTAATGCACCTTTTAAATCAATGGCGATAGCAGTATCTGCCAAAATTGTACGAAAATGAACAGAAACTATATTGGCATTTCCTATAACGGGTTTAACTTCTACACTCATCTCTCCTGAAGGTAGAACAGATAATTGCACAGTTGCCTCATCAACACCATCTGTTAACTTCATCATTGTTTTTCCGTAGTGCATACTTTTTATAAAAATACGATTACCATCTATATAAGCAGCTGCAATTTGACTATGTTCAATATGGAGCGACTTCGCTTCAATTCCTAATACTTCAACGCAATTTTGTAGTTCATAAACATGGTGATGAAATGAGAAACCAGTATATCCTAAATTTACAGTACGATTTTCAAGCAATTGCTTTAACATCTGTTTTATCTCCAATCTTCGATAAATTATGACAAATTTCTTATTTATTATAGGAAATAAAACTCTCAAAAATCTCTCAACTAGTCAAATATACCGGCATTCATAAAAATTTACCATAGATTAATCTGTAATATAAAACAAAAAACCCCTTATGAACGTAAATTTCGCTCAAAAGAGGTTCTAAAAGGCTATTTTTTAGAAGAAGTATAACCCAATACTGATGATAATACCTGTAAAGAGTAGGATAAATAAACAGAAGCCCATAATATCCTTAGCTTTTAAACCAGCAATTGCGAGTGCAGGCAGCGCCCAAAATGGCTGAATCATATTTGTCCAAGCATCTCCCCATGCAATGGCCATCGCCGTTTTAGCATAATCCGCCCCTAATTGAGTTGCTGCATCCAACATAATCGGTGCTTGAACAGTCCATTGACCACCACCTGAAGGCACAAAAAAGTTAACAAGACCAGCAGAGAAAAATGTGAATAAATAGAATGTATGGTCGTTTGAGATGTTGACAAACCACTCTGAAAATACCGCGGCTAAGCCAGATGCGGTCATCATGCCCATAATACCGGCATAAAACGGAAATTGAAACACAATACCTGTTGTTGTTTTAATGGCATCTTGCGCAGCGGCAAGAAAACGCTGTGGCGTGCCATGGAAAATAATACCGAGCACAATAAAAATGGTATTCACAACATTTAAATTTAAGACAAAGCCCTTTGTAGTAAAATGATGAATTAAATAAATAACACCAATAAGTCCGATTAAAATAGTTAGTAGATAGCTGCGTTCTGAACGACTTGCAAAATGTTTTTCAGGCTTAGGTAGTTCTATTTTTTCCTCGAATAATAAGGAAGGCTCAATTTCCACTATATCCTCATCCTTTGGCATCATCCAACGGTTAAAAAATGGCAATGTTAAGACAATAACAATCACAATAAATAAATTGTAGGTCGAGAAAAGTGTAACGTTTGTTGGGATAACCCCCATCATATTAGCAAATGGATGACCATCCGTTGCAATCGATAATGGAACCGAACCTGCCAAACCACCGTGCCAAATAACAAATCCCGAATAAGCACTTGCGATTAATAAACGATAGTCTACTTTTTTCACTTGGCGTGCAATTTCCTTTGCAAAAAGTGCCCCAATTACTAGCCCAAATCCCCAGTTAATCCAACAAGCAATTAAAGAAATAAATGTCACAACAATAATAGCCATACTTGGCGTTTTAATTTTACTCGCTGCAGCAGTTAGCCCTTTTTTAAAGACAGGACTATTCGCCAAAATATGTCCAGCAGCTAATACGACGACCATTTGCATTGTAAAAGCTAGTAGCTCCCAGAAGCCGTCTCCCCAGTAAGTAATCATGTCTAATGGAGAGGAATCTGTTAAGGAAACCCCTAATAGTAATACTAGTACTGTGAGTATAGTGACAAAAATGTACGGATCGGGTAAATATTTTTCCATAATAGCATTTGATATTTTTGTTAGTGCTTTCAATTACATAATCCCCCTTCTATTTCTAGCAACACTCATTTTTAATTTTACATAGAGAAATCGGTAAAGAAAGAGAAAAATCGAATGAAAGAAGATGATTGTTACATAAAGTAGAAATAACAGGGCGAATTATAAACACTGTCGTTTACTAAAAAATATTATTTTCCAAATAAGAAAACCTTATCGTGCTTGCGTTTATAGCTATTGTTATTTTGTAGAAGGATTAACAGGAAAGGAAGAGAATTTATAACTAAATGATGCTTTTAGAAGTTTTTTCATAACAAATAAGAATAAATAAGGGGTGTTACTATGGAATTACGTGATTTAAAGGCATTTATGGCAGTAGTGGAGCATGGCAGTTTTACAAAAGCGGCAAGTGAATCCTTTGTATCACAGCCCTCATTAAGTAAGAGCATAAAAAAATTAGAAGATAATCTCCATGTGGAATTATTAAATCGCTCTACACGACATGTTGAGTTAACGGATGCGGGGCTGATTGTTTATAAACAAGGCCAAAAAATTATGCGCTCTGTCCATGATTTGCATATATTACTCGACGATTTGCTGAACATTAAAACGGGGTCAATTAAATTGGGCATCCCACCTCTAATTGGTACGTTATTTTTCCCCGAAATTGCGCGTAAGTTTCATCAGCAATATCCAAATGTCCATTTAGAACTAGTTGAACGAGGAGCAAAATTAATCGGCACGTTAGTAGAGAGTGGAGAAGTAGATATGGGTATTGTCGTTTTACCTTCTGATGAAAGGAAATTTAGCGTGCAATCATTTGTGGAAGATCAGTTTTTTGTTTTTATTAATGAACAACATCCGTTAGCACAGCAAGACGCCATATTATTGCAAGATTTAAAAAATGAAGTGTTTATTATTTTTACGGAAGAATTTACATTGCATGATTATGTTATTAAATCTTGTAAAGGTGCTGGCTTCACCCCAATCGTTGGTTATAAAAGCTCACAATGGGATTTAATTGTAGAGCTCGTAGCCTCCAATTTAGGCGTAACGCTTTTGCCGTATTCAATTGCAGCAAAGCAAACGAATCAAAATGTTAAGATTATCCCTTTACAGAACTTTCATATGCCGTGGCGCCTCGGCGTTATAACGAAAAAAAATACATATCAATCGTATGCTTTAAAGCAATTATTAAAGACAATCCGAACGGAAGAAACATAGCATCGTAACACTTATGCGAAATAAGCATAAATACCATTCCAATTAATTCCTTTACTTATAAATCAGTAATGCTGTAGAATTTTTCTTAATAAACGAGCAATTTTAGGGGGTTTCGATATGGAAAACGGGAAAGTGTGGAATTCGTTTGAGGAAGCCGTTGCAGATATTAAGGATGGTGCTACGTTAGCGGTAGGGGGATTTGGTTTATGTGGCATTCCTGAAAAGGCTATCACTGCGTTACAACGAAAGGGTACGAAAGATTTAACGGTGATTAGTAATAACTGCGGAGTGGATAATTGGGGATTAGGATTATTACTAGCGAATAAACAAATTAAAAAAATGATTGCTTCCTATGTCGGAGAAAATAAAATATTTGAACAGCAATTTTTAAATGGTGAGTTAGAAGTAGAACTTGCACCGCAAGGAACATTAGCAGAGCGTTTGCGAGCTGGAGGAGCGGGAATTCCTGGTTTTTATACAGCAACAGGGGTTGGTACGCCAATTGCGGAAGGCAAAGAAGTAAAGGTTTTCGATGGCAAGGAATATATTTTAGAACAAGGGATTGTCGCAGATTTTGCACTTGTCAAAGCGTGGAAAGCAGACAAGCTTGGCAATTTAATTTACCGAAAAACGTCACGTAACTTTAACCCCTTAGCCGCGATGGCTGGCAAAATTACAATTGCGGAAGTTGAGGAAATTGTGGAAGTGGGCGAGTTAGATCCAGATCATATCCACACACCAGGTGTCTTTGTGCAACGTGTCTTACTCGGTGAAAATTATGAAAAACGTATCGAGCGTTTAACGGTAAGAAAGGGGGAAGCATAATGGTGGATACTAGATCTAAAATTGTAAATAGAGCTGTACAAGAAATTCAAAATGGTATGAATGTTAATTTAGGTATCGGTATTCCGACACTGATTGCTAATGCCATTCCTGCTGATTATGAAGTGCTGTTACAATCCGAAAATGGCCTCCTTGGCATCGGTCCTTATCCAGAGGAGAGTGCAGTAGATGCTGACCTTATTAATGCGGGAAAAGAAACCGTAACAGCAGTGAAAGGTGCATCCTATTTTGATAGCGCTGAGTCCTTTGCGATGATTCGTGGGGGGCATATTGACCTTGCTATTTTAGGTGGAATGGAAGTGTCCGAAACAGGCGATCTTGCCAATTGGATGATTCCGGGGAAAATGGTGAAGGGCATGGGCGGCGCTATGGATCTTGTTGTCGGTGCGAAAAGAGTCGTTGTCGTAATGGAGCATGTCAACAAAAACGGTGAGTCCAAAATTAAAAAGCAATGTGAATTGCCTCTAACAGGCAAAGGAGTTGTGCACAGATTAATAACAGATTTAGCTGTGTTTGACTTTACAGATGCAGGCATGCAGCTAATAGAACTAGCTGAAGGTGTAACATTGGAGGAAGTAAAGGCTAAAACCGCAGCTTCATTTGATATTGCTTTACCCCATTAATGATTAGAGACCAGTTTACTTTAGGAGTAAGCTGGTTATTTTTATTTAGTAGAGAAAGGCGTGTGAGCGTATTGCAACAACATCGACTTTTAACCGAGATAATAAAGCGATTTACTGGTTCAGATAGAGAAGGAAGACCGCTTATTGTTGCTATTGACGGCTTAGGGGGTGCTGGTAAAACAACATTTGTACATGACTTAGCGAATACGTTGAAAAAAGTATGTACGATTAATGTGTTACATATGGATGATTATATTGTAGAAAGCGAAAAACGTTACAATACTGGCTATGATGAATGGTTTGAATATTATTATTTGCAATGGGATATTGCATGCATTAAAAATTTTCTCGAAAAAGTACATAGCAATGCGCAAGAATTAACATTACCTTTTTATAATCGGACTACGAATACTGTGGTAAATATTAATAAAGTATTTGCAGCAAATAGTATTCTTTTAATAGAAGGAGTCTTTCTTCAGCGCAAGGACTGGCGGAAGTTTTATGACTATACGATATTTTTAGAATGCCCTTTAGAGATAAGGAAAGAAAGAGTGTTAAAGAGAGATACGTATATAGGGGATGTATCCGCAATCACTAAGAAGTATGAAAAAAGATATTGGATTGCGGAGGATTATTACTTAATAAAGGAACAACCATTAAAACAAGCAGATTGTATATGGCTCGCGCAATAGAACTCAGACTATTGACCGTTCTACTATCAAGTTTTTCCATTATATAATCTTCTTAAAAGGAGAGATGATGATGAAAGAACAATGGGCACAGGAAGTCGTACAAGTACGTATTGCAAGACCGACTAATCAATTAACAGCAATAGAGCGATTTTATTGTGAAGGAATAGGCTTAGAAAAGATAGGCTCTTTTAAAGGACATCGTGGCTACGATGGTATTATGATTGGTTTGCCGAATGCTCATTATCATTTAGAATTTACTGAGCATATGGATGGCAGTCCTTGTCCTGCACCGACAAAGGATAATCTTCTTGTTCTTTATATGCCTAACCTTGAAGCAATTCAACGCATTGTGCAACGATTGGAGCAAATGGGGTATCCAGAAGTAGCGCCAGAAAACCTTTATTGGGCAGAAAAAGGTGTGACGATTGAAGATCCAGATGGTTGGCGTATCGTATTAATGAATACGGTGGGCATATAAAAAACATCTGAGTAACATGTGTCACTGTCACTTTTATATGAAGAAAATTCTTACATAGAGAATAGAGGAGAGGCAGGGACAAAAGAGAAAAAGTGTTAGATTGATGATAGTCAATCTAACACTTTTGCTGTGACCGTTGTTATCCGCTACGGTGGTGCAGAGCAGAAGTCCTCCCCTGAAAAGATTGCAGATATTCTTCATTTCACATAGAAAAACTTATTAATCACCTAAAGCTGGGTTTTCTTTATATTCAGTCGCGATGGATTCAATGTTTAATTGAGCGTAATCCGCCCAATTGACGGTTCTAAAGTCTTTTTCGTCAAAATAAACACTTAATACTTCTGTCATTTCTTCATTGTTATTAGCACCTGTTAATGGGGCAAACCAAATAATCGAAGGTGTCTTCACGCTCTTTAATTTAGAAAGCTCCGCAAAGATTCTGCCCGAATCTTTCAGCATCTGATTTTTCGACCCTTCTCGAACATCTGTATCTTGAATCGAAATTGTCACAATACCTTTCGTTTCTTCTACAGTAAATTTATTTTTCACGATTGTTCCCACAATATCTTTAACAGATGTGTCTTGATCGACTGCTAATTCCTTCGGTTCAGCATTTTTTCCACAGGCTGATAATAATAATGTGAATAGTACTAAAAGATAAAGTAGTTTTTTCATGTTGATTCCCTCCCTTGTTACTCCATATATGTTCAAATTGCGTATGAATTATACAAGGGAAGGGGAGTTTTAGCGATATATTATGAATAACACAATAAATGCTACGCACATGGCTATGCCCAAATATAAGCACTTATAAAACTCTTTGTTATTCGTTCCTTTAAAGTCAAATCCACGATTTAGTATGACTAGTCCATAAATAAACATGATGACATATAAATAACGTGGATTAAATCCAGCAGGTATAACAAGTGAAAACATTAAAATGATTAACACCAATATGTATGTACTTTCTAATAGGATGGATAAATGTAATCTTTTTAAAAAATTTCATCATATCACTCCTTTAAGCGAGTTAAAATATTATATAAATAAAATAATATCAACCAAAAACAAAAGGATGGTTCGTTTCTAGTTGATATTATTTCATCAAGTTCTATTTTATTTGCTTACTACATCTAGGCACCAAGAGAAATTATCCCAAGCAGAATACCAACCGTTGAAAATTTCTGATGAATCATCCCAACGAACTTCAAATTTTCTATGACCTTCGATATCTAGTAAATACAAAGCCAACGTTTCATCTGCTTTAGAGACTGCAATTTTCATACCGTTTTGAAGTTCTTCTTCAGTAAATGGTACATCTGAAACGGAACGTAGCTGTGCTTGTTCAAATACTTGTTTGTTAATGATTCTGTAATTCATAATAAACCTCCAATAAAACTTTCTAAATTTAAATTTCTATTTTTACGTGCCAATAACAGGACTATAAAAGTATATCCTATATTCATTCAGTAAAGAAAACAAAAAAATGATTAGCCAAGCTCTTTTTGTCTAAATTGTTGCTAATGGCTGGCTAAAATTTCAATGATTTCATGAAAAAACTAAAAGAAATTGTTCTTATTCCAATGTTACTAGGAGCAAACAAAAAAGTCCAGAGACTCTCGAAAACGAGCAGTCCTGGACTTGTTTTTTTTATAAAATTACTTTGCTATAACTTTAAAAGGATTTAATACTTATTATTTATTTGGATAAGTGCCTTTTAAAGTATAGTCAGCAAGTATATGGCCATCCATTGCGTGATACAGTTCATTCATCAAAAAGCCATTTTCTAAATCGAGCGTAGTATCTAATGCGTAGACGTGAATTTCATAAGTATGTGGTTTATCGGGTGGAGCCATCCCGCCGTAAAAGCTAGAGAGCTCAGGGCTTTGACTGCCTCCTTGAGGACTCATCCAACTATTAACGCCTTGGACAAAATCCGTCGCTGTTTGGCTTTCATTTTCTTTTAACTCATCTTTTTGTATATTAGCTGCTGTCCAATGAATCCAAGAGAATCCTTGACTAATAGGAAAAGCGTCTTTATCCTCAATTACTAATGCATAGGACACCGTTTCTTTTGGGGCATTTTCGAACTTTAAAGGCAATGAATAAGTAGGCATACCATGCTCATTAAATGAATCGCCTAATTGCCCGTATTGATCTTGAATAACGCCATCCACTATTCCTGAACTCGTTACGACAAAAGTCTTTTCATTTTTGCTACTGCATCCAGCTATAGCTATTAGTGAAATAATCGATAGCAAAAATAAGTATTTTTTCTTCATGGTGGTTACCTCCATATCATTTAGTTGACGTCATCATAACATGGAGAAAAATTGACCGACAATTACCCACTTTTTTGTTAGGGTGCTACATTTGTTGAAGTCCTACTATTTCATTTTCCTCGATATATTGAATCCCTAATCGTTGTAAAATCTCTAAAGACTTTAAAACTTCTTGTCCCTTTGGACTTAAACGATATTCTACTCGAAGCGGGTAAGTGGAAAGGTATTCTTCTTTCATTACTAACTGAAAATCCACTAGCTCTTTTAATTGTTGTAACAACATTTTTTCAGTTATTCCTTTAATGTCGCGTCTCAATTTGGATGGAGATGTCGGACCAAGTCGCAATCGCCAAATTATAATACATTTCCATTTGCCTTTAATCATGTCTTGAACTAGCTCCAACGGACAAGTATATTGTTGTCTTAATTTGATGATAATCTCCTCCTGCTCTGGTCTATTTTCAGTTTTTTTATACCACAAACCTAAAAAACAGACAATTGAAATTAATTAGAAGATGAGCTGCAAACTTTTATAGAAGGTAATTGTTGGAGCAGTGTTGAATAAGTTAATATATGTAAATAAATGGTTTGGTAAGGGGTGTAGTACATGTTAAAAGAAGGCGATATTTTGAAACAAACGTTACAAGCTTTAAAACAGCGTTTGGAGGAAAACAATAATATTCTACAAATGCAAAGTGAGCAGGGCTATTTATATAAAGCTAATTGTACTTTTAATGCCCCTGCGAGTGAGGAGGAAATAAACGACTTTGAGCAACAAACAGGCTTCATCATTCCGTCAGATTATAAGGCATTTTTAAACGTAACGAATGGTTGTCGCTTATTTGATGATATTCAATACGGTGGGGAAATCGAACTGTATAGTTTACAACAAATCATCGAATATAATGAACACTTTGACCAATATGAAGGCTGTTATGCGATTGCCTACATTTACGAAAATAATATTGTTATCAACTCTTCAATCTATTCACAACACAATATTAATTATTTATTTTGGAAAGATCACATTGCTCCATTTCAAGAAGCCATACCATTCCAAATGAATTTTGAACTATGGTTTGATAAGTTTATTGTAAGTCAAGGAGCACAGTTTTGGCGGTGGTCTAACGAGCGTGCCGAAAATTATTACACATAATCATGCAATGACAGAGTAGGAGGATACATAAGAAGTTTTATATTGCCTCAAGCTTCAAAATAAGGAGCAAGTTCAATATATAAGTGGAAAATTAACGAGTAGAGGCTATATACATACGTACGACTGGACAAAAAATGAACGAGCATCATCATTTGAACAATTAAAGGAAATCGGTCAACTTGAGAAAGACGCTATTATGGATGCGGATTTTATTGTTGTGTTGTTACCTGCAGGAAAGGGCAGTCATATAGAGTTTGGTATTGCACTGGGACATAACAAAAAAATTTATCTTTACTCACCAGACGTAGAAGGAAAAAATTTTGCCACTACAAGTACGTTTTATTTTTTACCAGAAGTTGAGATTGTTATTGGAGAACTAGATGATTTGCTGGAAAATATTTTACAGGAAGTAACATAATGGATTGTTCAATATTTAAATTGACAACATGAAAAAAGACTTTTATTATTATGTAGACCGTTCGTTATAATTTTTTTAAGGGAGGTACAGCCTTTGTCTAATAAAAAATCATCTCGAGAGAAAATCTTAGAAGCTGCAACGGAGCTATTTCATTTGAAAGGCTACCATGCTACTGGCTTAAGTCAAATTATCCAAGAGAGTGGGGCCCCAAAAGGTTCTTTATATTATCATTTTCCAAATGGTAAGGAACAATTAGCTGTTGAAGCGATCCATTTATCAGCAACAAGAATTGCGGCAGAAATTGAGCAAAATTTAGCAGCTTTCGAAGATCCAGTAAAGGCTTTCCAATATCATATAGAAAGTATTTCGGGAATTTTTCAAGACATAGAACCAATATCAAATTTAAAAAACGTTCCAATGGGATTACTCGCCATGGAAACAGCATTTGTCAATGAGAATTTACGCCAGGCTTGTGAAGAGACCTTTGAAATATGGGGAAATCTTTATTATGAGAAATTAAGAAGTAGTGGATTTAGTGAGGAACGAGCATTCTTAATTAGTAAAACCATCGGTGCCTTAATTGAAGGTGGCATTACACACTGTATAACAAAGAAATCGGATGAGCCTTTAATTCATATTAATAAAATGATCCCTTTATTGCTTACGAAGTAAAAGGGGCTTCATTTTTATGCTTATTATATAGACCGGTCTAATTAATCTTAGGGAAAGAAAGGAAGTATTTTATGGCTCCATCAATGCAAGTTGTGCCAGTACGCAAACCTAAAAGTATGGCTTTTGTCCTTATGTTTGCGGCTTTTATCGGGTTGTTTAGTGAAACAGCTTTAAATATGGCACTGACAAATATTATGAATGATTTTACCGTGACAGCTTCAACAGCACAGTGGCTTACTACTGGCTATTTATTAACAATTGGTATTTTAGTACCGGTTTCATCCCTTCTTATTCAATGGTTTTCAACAAAACAGTTAGTTGTTGGATCATTAATTTTTTCAATTGTAGGGACGATTTTAGCGGCGTTAGCACCAAGCTTTCCTATTTTACTGCTAGGTCGTATTATTCAAGCATTCGGAACAGGTATTATTTTACCGTTGATGATGAATGTTATTTTATTAATTTTCCCGATTCATAAACGTGGAGCAGTCATGGGCTTAATGGGGCTAGTTATTACGACAGCGCCTGCAATTGGGCCAACATTAGCTGGGTTAATTGTGGACTCATTGGATTGGTCTTATATTTTCTGGATTAGCCTTGTCTTTTATGCAGGGTTAGTAATAGCTGGACTAAAACAAATCGATAATGTATCGACGATTACGAAACCAGCGATAGATGTGGTATCCATTATTTTATCGACGCTTGGATTTGGTGGCTTTATTTACAGTTTAAGTACTGTTTCAGAAAAATCTTTTGCTTCAGCAGAGGTATATATCCCGTTTATTGTTGGAATAGTGGCTATTGTTTTATTCGTCATTCGCCAATTTAAAATGGAACAACCGATGATTAATTTACGAACGTTTAAATATCCTATGTTTACGTTAGGGACTGTATTGTTGTTTAGTGGTATGTTATTAATTTTATCTACAGCTATTTTATTGCCGATGTATTTAAAAGGCTCTTTACTATTTAGTGCTACGGTTGCTGGTCTTATTCTTTTGCCAGGTAGTGCGATGAATGCGGCTTTATCACCGGTCGTAGGAAAGCTGTTTGATCAATTTGGCGCAAAGAAATTTTTACCACTCGGTTTTCTATTCACTTTCGTTGCCAGCATCTTTTTTATTTTCACAATTTCCGCACATACACCTGTTTGGCAAATTATTTTGGCGAATACAATATTCTTTATGGGTATTTCGATGATTATAATGCCTGCTCAAACAAATGGTTTAAATCAGTTGCCACGTGAATTATACGCTGATGGTGCAGCAGTGATGAGCACATTACAGCAAATTGCAGGTGGAACAGGAACAGCTTTGGCTATTACATTAATGGTTAGTGGGCAAAGCAAATATATGGAGCAAGTTCACAATGCTTCATCATTTGAATTATTGGCACAAGGAACAAAGTACGCATTCTTCTTTATAGCAGCCATTGCTCTTGTTGGTCTTGTGTTATCATTTTTCGTTAATGGAAAGCGCGCAGAAAATGTAAGGTAGCGTAAAAATCCACTTAAATTTCTGTGGTGCAAGGACATCAATCGTGTATTGTGTCTTTGCAACCATGGAAAGTAGTGGATTTTTTATGTTCTATGCTTCGGGGCACTGGAATCGCTGGTAAAAGTAGATGAATCGCCGATAAACTCTTAGAAATCGCCGATAGAAGCCGATGAATCGCCGGTAAACTCTCAGAAATCGCCGATAAAACTTTATAAATCGCTGGTAAAAAATCTAGAATGGGCTATGCCAAACGAAGAGTGGATTTGATAGGAATTATGCTCATTTTTTTCATTAATCCAAAGCATTAGTATTTAATGCATGTTCAATAATTTTATTTATTTCATCAAAACGATTAACTGTATAATGTGCTTTTTCTAATTCGGATTCTTGAGAGAAGTCGAAACGAACACCAATTGAAATCAAATGATTATCTAATGCAGCTTGAATGTCAGAAGAACGATCCCCAACGACAAAACCGCGCTGAATATTGTTTTCTTTTAAAACGGTAGCTACTAATTCTGATTTATTCCCAGACGCAATTAAATCGATACTGTAAATACCTTTAATCCATTTTGTTAACTGATAAGTTTCAGCAATGGCTTGTAAATACTCGGTTTGTCCATTACTTGCAATGAACAATGGGTAATTTTTCGAAAGGTTTTCTAGTGTATGTTCTACGTCATCATATAAAGCGCCGTTACCTGATGTAATTTTTTCAATAAGTGCCAATTGGAATAGTTTGTTGCTTTCTTGACGAATTTCAACAGTGTGATCTGGACATAAAGTTTCCCATACTACGGGTAAAGGTACGCCCATTATTTGTCGATATTTTTCAATAGGTGTAGTACCTGTCCATTGTCCGTTTTTTCGTAGTTGTTCAAAAGTAGCTTCTAGGGCGGGCTCTAAAATTAAGTTTGTTTGATATAATGTACCGTCCATATCAAAAATAATAGCTGAGTTCATTTATAATAATCCCCTTTTAAATGTTGTACTTTAATAAACGAAATAAATTGTATTATTGTTCCATTTAAGGATAGGGTTTATGGAAATGTTGCTCTATTAATTAAAAAATAGTCGGTACCATACCGCCATCCATACGAATTGGAGAACCTTTAAATGCTGATGCATATGGGCTACATACAAAAGTAGCAATTCTGCCTATTTCTGAAGGTTTGATAAATCGTTGTATTTCTGACTGTGGTAGATTTGTCGTCATAAAATCTTTTTCTTTTTCTGAAAAGGTCATATCGTCATTAGGGTATAAGCCTTCAATTATTTGGTACACATTTTCAGAAAGTGTTGGTCCTGGCATTATTGTGTTCACTGTAACTTCTTTTCCTACTGTTAATTTTGATAGGCTTTTAGACAACGATAATAGCATGGTTTTAGTCATACAATATTGAGGCATTTGGCCCGAAGGCATAATTGCTTCTTCACTCCCAATAAAAATAATACGGCCAAAATCATTCTTCAACATTTTAGGTAAGTAAAATTTAGATAATCCATTAGCAGCAAGAACGTTGGTACGGAAATATTGTATCCATACTTCATCGTTCACGTCCTCATATTGCATAATTTCATAAATACCTAAATTGTTCACTAAAATATCGATATGGGGATACTTTTCAAATAAAACTTCTCTTTGTTGCATATCCACAATATCAGCTGTAGCATTTTGAGGAGACGTAGAAGGGTAGTTTGCTTTAATTTCATTAACTGTTCGTTCTACCTCTTCATAATTTCGTCCATTAATTAGTACATTCACGCCTTCTTTAGCAAGCTCAATGGCAATTGCTTTTCCTATACCTTTAGTTGATCCCGTAACTAAAGCTGTTTTATTGTTTAATCCCATATCCATATGTCATTCTCCTTTAAATTTATCAATTTTTTAAAATTATGCATCCAGATGTTTCATACGCCATTTGTTAGGAGTATCACCCTCCCAAGCTCGGAACGCGCGATAGAACGAGTTTTGGTCTTCATATCCAATCAGGAATGCCACTTCTTTAATATCAAGTGAAGGGTCTGACAGATATTCGCGAGCTTGCTCATGTTGTACTTGTGTTAATAAATGCTTAAAATTTGCACTCTCTTCGGTAAGCCTACGTTGCAATGTGCGACCGCTCATTCCTAACTCCTTTGCAATAGTATGGATATCTGGGCGTCCTCTAGTTAGGGAGCGTTTCAAAATCCATTTGACGATTTCCGTTATTGAGCGGCTTTGTTGTTGCTCATGCAATGTTTGATTTAGTACAGGTGTCAAAATATCGAGTAGTTCTGAATTGTACGAAACAAAGGGACGATTCAAATCTTCTCGATGTATTGTTAACTTGCTACAATTTCCACCAATTTGAATAGGGCATCCGAAGTAAGCTTCAAGTTGCTGTACATTGCCCATTGGGTAAGGAAATTCCACGAACTTCGCAGTCAAAGGTAGGCCTGTTCCTTTTCGTCCTAGTTCGAGCAAAAATGCTAGCGTAATACCAGCAAGCAAAGGGGGACCAGGTTGCTCTGTAGGTGACCACGCTAGTTCAATGGTACAGGTCTCATCTTCTTCTGTGATAGTTAAGCTTTCGGGCGGGCACAGTTGTTTGTACCGTGCCATTCGCTTTAGTGCATCACGATAGTCACGAGCGTGGTATGCAGCTAAAACAGCTGGGGGGTAATGTGCTGTTTCAAAGCCAGTCGCAAGCTTAATAATTCCTTTGGCGTTATCATTAACCAGCTCAGAAAATGCCTCCCAAATAGCAAAATACTGGGCACTAGTGACAACTGGCTCGGTAATAATAGTAAGAGGAAGCCGTGCTTTACAGGCTACATCTTGAGCGGTCAACCCTAATTGACGTATTCCTTGCCAAAATCCTAATGGCATTTTAATGCGATTAGCCTTCTGTAATGTCATCTGCATTGCCTCCTTTATCTTTAGTTAATGGTGTTCTTTTTTTTGTTAGGATAATATTTATAGTATCTTTACTATGACGCCCTGTAACTAGCGAAGGGTGACAAATAACTTGCTCTCTACGCCAATTTTAAAAGAAGGAATGAAAGGTGATGAAGGCTTCGCGATTGAAAGGGTGCTACTCATCACTTAGATTTGACAGGAGTGAATAAAATCTAATGAAAAAATTACATTCGAATGGATATTCTCTCATACAAACTAACAATACATTATATTTTGCAAGTATTTCTGAAAAAGGAAACCAAACTATTTATTTTAAATATGATGGGGAGCATGTAGAAGAAATATCAAAGGATGCGTATGTAAAAAGTAATTTCGGTAAGAAATGGAAAAAAGTATTTAGTCAATTATCCAACTCGAACTTCTCTTCTATTGAAAGTATCGCAAAGTGTTGGATAAATGAGGATGGGGAATCGAAATTAATAAGTCTCATACAATATTATACTGAAAAATTTGGTGATGATTGGGAAAGTAATGGTGAATTCAAGTTAATTCCTAAAAATTTATTTTCTGAAGTTACCAATTTTATGACCAATACGATACAAAATGAAACGATCTGTCTTCTTTGGCCACATGATATTATTTTACATTTTAATGAGCAAGATGAACTTGTACAATATATTTTGTTAGACTCCAATGATTATTGTGATACATTGTATCAAATTTGTTCTGATGGGCAGTCTGTTTGGGGCGTATCACCGACAATGAATGCCGTTGTAAAGTATACATTTCCAAGTTTCAAAATAGAAAAAATATATCATTATACAACAGATGGAGACGATACTTCGAAGGAAAGCGAACTCAATGATAAGGTCGAAGTAATTGTTTCTAATAGTGAGATTGCGGGTTTAAATTATCCGGAATATATTTCTTATATAGATGGACAATTATATATTTGTGATATGGCAAACGAACGAATTGTCACCTTTAATCCTATAAATGGGGAAATTACGCCGTATATTTATTTAAACGTTAAACCCTTTGAGTTTTTGAAATGGAAAAATCAATTTGTTATTCGGTCGGATACAGGAATATATCTGTTGGATACAGGAATATATCTGTTGGATACGAATGAAAAGAACGGGAACTTTGAATAAGGCGTTTGGCTAAAAGAATTTATTTAGGACATAAAAAACTCACCCTCCAATAAAGAAGGGTGAGTCGCTTTGAAGCCTTGAGGCTCTAATGTAAAATTTAAAAGCCGCGTATGCCGTAGTTATTATAGAAAGTTTTAAACCACCACTCCTCAAAGTGGGTGTTCGCAGAAGCTTTCCTGCATATCCTCATGCACCTTGGTGTGAGGCCCGTCATTCCAACTCCAATAATAAAACTCCCTTTTACAGCTTAAAGGTTAAAACTTAATATTATACGAACAATGCAGCCTTTAAAGATATAATACGGCATGCTAAACAAAGATGCAAGTAAGATGGTTTATGAAAAAAAGTCAATGGGCACGTGCTATGAAACGTAAAAATAATGTATAGAAAACGCTTGGATTATGTGGCAGTGCTTCATATATTTTTCACAAATACGAACGGAAAATACGAACAACCTTTGCGAAATGATAGTAAGTGTGTAAAGATAGGAGCGTAATCATTTACCTATTGAAAAGTAAAGGGAGGAAGCGGAAATGGCAGCATATCCAAATTGTCCGAAATGTCATTCTGAATACACATATGAAGATGGTGCAAACTTTGTCTGTCCAGAATGTGCACATGAATGGAGCGCTAATGCAACAGAACAGGAGTCTGATGCACTGATTGTAAAAGACGCACATGGCAACTTGTTAGCTGATGGTGATGCAGTAACAATTATTAAAGATTTAAAAGTTAAAGGAAGTTCTTCAACTTTAAAAATTGGTACGAAGGTAAAGAGTATCCGCCTTGTTGAAGGTGACCACAATATCGATTGTAAAATTGACGGCTTCGGAGCGATGAAACTAAAATCGGAGTTTGTGAAAAAAGCTTAATAACGAGCATGATAAAGGAGCATCTTTCAAGCGAGAGATGCTTTTATCATTTAAAGCCTACGTAAAATAATGGCGAAAGCAGAGCCGAGTAGGGCGAAAATGGTATGTAAAAGAGCTATATAGCTAGCACCCACTATAAGCGAGCTCATTTCTATAAAAGAGAAATTCCTAATATAAAGTGGATTGCTAAAGTTATTAATGATGGCCCAAACGAAAACAGGGATAGAGCTTATTGCAAAGACAATCCAAATGTTTTTATAAAATAAATAAGTAAGACATCCAAAAAGGGCATATAATGCGACAAAGCTTTTATGATTGCCAAGTAAGGACGAGTTTAGGGCAAACATAAAAGAAAGCACAATGAAAACCAGATGGAAAAACGTTAATGTGCTTTTCATCGATAAGTTTTGATTAGATGATAGCTTCGATGCGGCTAGTTGCTGACAATGCTTACAGCTAGCTAAATGTTGGTCGATAAAGTCGGTCGTGTCGGCTTGGAGGCCATTCGTTTTATATAAGGGTAATAAATCTTCTACAATGGAACATTCATGTGACAAAATTTTCCCTCCTATCACTCCTATTATACGACTTTTTTTAGAAAATAAAAAAAGCCTTCCGTCGATCAATTCACCGGAAAACTTGTACATGCACGTTATTTTTTTTGGTTTAACACTTCGTTTGTTAGCGTTTGAATATCAATATGTGTTTTTTCCTTCACAGCATCCTTCAATATTTCTGTTTTGAAATAGTTTACAGTTGCCGGAAGTGGAATTAATAAAAGCTTTGACAATGCCGATTGATACATATAGACAAATTCCATATCCGTGTTGCCTCGCTTTAATTCTGCAAATGCTTCATAAAATTGATCTAGTTTGTCAGCGAATTCAAGTAAACGTCCTTCAAGTGTTGCATCTTTACCTTCTTTCATGCGCTCAAAAAAGATGTCTTGGAATTCTTTTGGGATTTCATTAACAATAAATTTTTCCATCATTTTTTCTTCTACATGTGCAAGCATTTGTTTAAGCTCAGGGCTAGCATGTTTGACAGGCGTTTTAATATCGCCGATAAATACTTCAGCAAAATCGTGGTTAATGGTTTTCTCATACAGTGATTTCCAATTCACTGTAGCTCCGTTCATTTCTTCCAATGTGGCAAAAAACATGGCGTATTGCGAAACTTTCCAAGAATGGGCAGCTACATTATGCTCTTCAAATTTGAAGCGGCCAGGGGCACGAATAATTCGTTCCAGATCATTAAGACTTGTGAAAAATTGATGAATACCTATAATAATCACTCCTATTTGTGTCTATAAGTGCATGTTACTATAATCCATACCCTATTTGTGCGGATTTCAAACAATTTTACAATGATTGACGCTGCGTTTACAAAGGATTCACAATTAGTATAAGAGAATGGAAAGGGGAATGCTATAATTAGTAAGACTTATTAAAGGGAGAGTATGCAATATGATATCGATTTATACACTTCTTCTATATATACATATTTTAAGTGCGGTTCTTTCGATTGGGCCTTTGTTTGTTGTTTTAGCAATCGTCAAGAAAATGCGGACGGCACCGCATGTGGAAATGCCTGCATACATCCACGCATTTCAAGGGGCCATTACAATTGTAAAACATGCTGGGCATGTTTTAGTGGCGTCGGGTATTTTGTTAATGTGGCGTGGGGGATATCCATGGACTACTTCTTGGGTGGTACTAACGTTTTTAGTGATGGCGGGGTCCATTGTCTTTTTAGCACGAGCATTTAAGCCGACAATTCGAACATTTAATACGCCTGCTTACAATCAGCAACAATTTGCAGCATTATTGCATCGCAAGGCATGGATGTATATTGTGTTATTGCTTATCATGCTATGGCTAATGGTAGCAAAGCCAGTACTTTGGTGATTGGCAAATTGTATAAAATTGTGTGAGTGCCTGGCACTTCTCCACTATGTCTCTGTGGGCACTGTGTAAGCCGCAACCGCCGTTAGGACGCGTATTGTTACGTCTTACACGATAGGCAAGTGCCACAGAGGGATATGTGATTTTTGGCTGAAATTTTCAGAATTGTTTGAGTGCCTGTCACTATTTTGGGATGTGGAAGGTGATGGTTGTGCCTTCGTTTGGTGTGCTTTTGATTTGTAATCTTTGTCCGTAGATTTTTTTTAAGCGTAGATCTGTATTACGTAAGCCGATGCCTTGACTAGTTGTATTTGTATCGGATAGCAAGCCAGCTAATGTATTGGCGTCTATACCAATACCGTCGTCGATAACACTTATTTCTACATATTGAGAAAGATCTTTGACGCGAATGCAAACCGATCCGCCTTCTTTTTGTTTTAAAACGCCATGTCGTAGGGCATTTTCTACTAAAGTCTGTATCGATATAGGGGGGATTTCAATATTGATGTGTTCATCAATGTCCCAAACTATTTGTAATAACTCTCCAAAACGTTGCTGTTCAATATAAAGATATGAACGTACGAGTTCTAGCTCATCGTGAAGCGGAATAGCTCGTTGTAAATTTTTAACATCGAAACTTGCGTGCAAATACTTGCCGAAATGGTGCATTACGTCAATCGTGCGATTCGGATCAATCGTACTAAGAGAAGCAATAGTATTCAGCGTATTATATAAAAAATGAGGCTGTATTTGAGCCTGAAGCCATGCTGTTTCTAAATGTAGTTGTTGATTAATGCTATATTTTAAATCAATTAAAGCGCGACACCGCACTTTAAGTTCCAGTGAATTGATAGGTTTTGTTACATAATCATTTGCCCCGAGTGCGAATCCAGTATAAACATCTTCAGGATTGCTGCGCGCTGTTAGTAATAAGATGGGTAGCTCTAGTAAGGAGTAATGCGCGCGAATATTTTCGATTAAGGCATAGCCAGAAATATAAGGTAGCATGGCATCCATAATAATTAAATCCCATCTTTGCGAAGGTAATAATTCCAGTACTTTTTCGCCACTTGTCAGTACTGTAATCTCATATTCTGTCGTGGAAAATAAACTGCGCATCATTGTTAAATTAACAGGATCATCATCCACCATTAAAATTTTAAACTTCTTTTCTGAAGGTACAGTTTCAAAGTTTGACGTGCTCGCTGATAAAAGCACATTCTCCTGTGGTACTTGATCCTGTTCTTCTTCCTTCATGTCCTCGGCAATTGGCATAGTGAAAAATAAATCGAGGCCGTTATTTGCACTCGAGTAGATTTGTAATGCCCCTCCATGTAAATCAATTAATTGCTTAGAAACGAATAAGCTAAGGTGAATGCCATCATTATCCGCAAGCCCCTGTTCATAGGAAAATAGCTGACCTTGACGCTTCATATCGTTTTGATCCATTGCAGAGCTTACATCTCTAATATGAATAAGAGCCATCTTGTTTTCTATCGTTGCGCTAATTTCTATCCGACCAGCGTTCGTATATTTAATGGAGCTGTGTAAAAGATTAAAAAGAATTTGAATAAGCCGTTTTTCATCAGCTAGTATATAAGGGAAGTTTCTTGCAATAGTAGAAGTCATTTGAATTTGTTTCCCCGTTGCGATAAAACGCAGCATATCAAAAACCCCCGAAACAACGCCTTGCATACTTACAGTTTTTTTATGAAGATGTAAATGGCCATCTTTTAACCGCGTATAGTCCAAAATATCATTGAGCGTGAAGGACATGCTTCGTCCAATATCAATTAAATATTTTAAATTCTGCTTGTCTTCCGACTCAAAATGATTGTTTTGATTATCATAAATTGTTTGACCCAACGTAATCATCTTATTCATAGGGTCCCATAATTTCTGTGCATTATTTAATAAAAATTCATCTTTCATGTCCACATCTTTTTGTAACTGGGCAACAAGGGAATCAATTTGTTGTTTATTTTCATAAAAACGTTTAAACCAATAACCTGAAAAGCCGAGTGCAATCATTAAATAATCGAATGGATAGAAGGGGACATCTATGACGAAAATCATTTTTATTAAGCCCCATATGATACCATTCGTAGTACCAATAGCTGTGAATGCAATAAATGCGGAGCTTTCCTGATTTCCTATGTACTCTTTTAAGGCAAGGACGACGACATATAAAAACGACACGATATAGAGCATATAGAACAGCAGGTTCACTGTGTATAGCCATTCAATAGGCAATAGTATGATGAGCAATGCTGCGATGCCATATAACATGGAGAACCATTTAAAATATTTTGCTTGTTGATATTTCTCTAACAAGATGCGAATAAATTGTACAAAGAAAAATGAAGCACCAAGATAAATAATATTGGATAGTTTTACTGACCATTCATAATCTAGATGTAACCAATTAAGTATAGATCGATCATATGTAATGAGTTCGTCAGCTAAAGGTAAAAGAAAACCGACTGTGAACAGCAAGACGATTTTTTTTCGATAAATAAAGAGAAAGACAAGAATACTAAATAATGCAAATAAGATGAGTAACATGGAAATAAATACGAGTGACAATTGTGTAATGAATTGATAGTGCATCATAGCTGGTGCTGAGCTAAAAGTAAGTCTTTTAGTAATAGCTACATTAGATGGTGTATCAAAATTAGATACATATAATAGTACATCAATTTCCGATTGTTCTTCCGTAAAATAGACGGTGTAAGGGGCCGCCTGTCCTTTATGGATAATTGCATTGGTAGATACAACTCCTGACTGACCTACAAGTTTCCCATTCATATACATTGCTGAAGCAGTTCCAATAGCAGGAACTCGGATTGCATAACGGTGATCTGAACGGTCATCATTATCACTTAATAAGATTTTTAAGCGATAAGTACCTACGTGTTGAACCGTTGCTGGCGTTTCTTTCATAGGAATCGTTCTAATCGTTTGTTCTGGAAGATTAGTGTTAGTTTTCTCTAATAAAACTTCAGGATAATAAAGCCATTCACCATTCATTTGATAAATGACATCCTCTGATAATGACTGATTGCGCATATCTAAAATCCCTGCTTGCGCAGTTGGCTGTTCATGTGATGGTGTAAAATATGCTAGCCAAAGTATACGGAAGATTGTAAGGGCGATAAAAATGAAAGCTATAATGAGTAAATGTCGGACAATCGTTTTTTTCACCGCTTCATAGAACCTCCTATAATTCGTAATATATTGTATTGTTTTACCATGCCATGCATTTTACGAAAAGAAAACTTTATATTAAGAAAATAATAAAATTTAGTTCTTTCTGCGTAATTATTTTTTTAGAAAGCAGGTTAAAACGATTAGTTGTTAAGTATTTTTTAAGAGGTATGACGTATGATGTTAAAATAAAAACTTTTATGAAACACTATATAGATTTAGCAAAATATCAATCTCAATGGGAGACATGATCAGTTGTGGGGAAATTCAAGTTTAATTTATCGTTTATCATTGTTAGCATAGTGATGATTGTTGTACTCGTAACATCTAGTATTAGCATTTGGATTAGTTATCAAAGCTTTAACGAAATGCTTATTCAGCCTAAACTTATTATGCAAGAAGAGTACATAGCCGAAGTTTCAGATATAGCTGAACATAATGTCGCAGGGGTAATGAAAAGCAGTGACACGGAAATGTTAGCGAAAGGAAACCAGGTTTATATCGAACATGTTCTTTCTATTAGTATGTTCTTAAAAAAATTACTATGGCCTTTGTTATTAATGCTTGTCATCGTTTTTATAGTTGTGTGGTGGTTTGCTTTAAAAATCACTAGCCCACTTCGGAAAATGGCTAAAAGTGGACAAGTTAACTATGACATTTGCTATTTAAAATCAGTGGATGGTTGGTATGTAGAGGCGAGTAACTTGAAAAATGTCATGATAAATTCGATCGCTGATTCACAAAGTAAAATTGAAGAATTAACTGACCAATTAAAATTAGATTCCCTAACTGGTATTCCTAATCGACGAAGTATGGACCAAGTATTAAATAATTTAATCGCAGAAAAAGTACCACATGCCATACTATTAATAGATTTAGATGATTTTAAAAAAGTGAACGATACATATGGCCATACGGTTGGTGATGAAGTTTTAAAAGCGTTTGCCAACAAAATGAAGGAAAGTGTCCATCGACAGGGGAGTTGCTTTAGATATGGAGGGGAAGAATTTTTAGTTGTTTTACCATATACCGCAATTGAGGACGCGGTTAAATTAGCTGAAGAATTGCGGCTTAAACAAGCATTAGCAGAAAATTCAATTGGACGACCGGTTACCTTGTCTGCGGGTATTACAGTTTTTACTTCTTTTATTCGCGATCCGAATCAGTTAATTGCTATTGCTGACCAAGCATTATATGAGGCAAAACAGTCGGGTAGAAACTGTATACGTGTAGTTGAAGCCACTTTTGTTGTTAGCTAAACACCACACCACCGTAGTGGACAATTGCAGAGCAAAAAAGTGTTAGCTTGATGGCAGTCAATCTAACACTTTTTCTACTTTGTCTCAAGCTCATTATTTTTACTCATGTGCAATTGTAGCGTACAACTCAAGCGTTTCTTGGTTAGGAAGAATGCCGAGGTCCGTAAATAAATTTTTTTTGAATGCTTTGAAGGCTTTTACTGCATTTGCACGATTATCTTCATCTACATAATGTTGGATAAGTTGTTGGATCATTTTATCAGAATAAGGATTATACTCAATCATCAAAAGTAAAGTCTGCTCTCGTTTTTTGAAATTATTTGTTGTTGTATAATGCTCGACTAAGTAACTTAGTAACAGTGTAAGTTGGTTGTGAATGAAATTTGATTTACTATGAATCCAAGCGTAATCCAATGTTGCCATATACTCACCTTTATAATTTTGAATAAAGACCTCTGCTTTTTCTACAGCGAGCTCCCCGACTTCCTCTTTGTCTTTCAATAGCTGCTCCAATTCCAAAACGTCACAATGAAAATGTTCGAGTTGTAAAATATAACATCCGTTTGCGTATTGTAATACGTTCAAATAGCCTAATGTGGACAGTGTTGTTCGAAGGTAGGAAACCGTTGTGTGTAGTTGAACTCTTGCCTTTTTATATTCCGTTTCAGCCCATAATGCATCAATAATAGTGTCTCTTGGAACGTGATTGTTGAGATTGGCTAATAAAAAGGCAAATAATTCTTTTGTTTTGACGGTACGCCAATGCACGACGGTTTCATTATACAGGACAGCGAATCCACCTAAGCAACGGATGCTTAGCGATGGTGATGGTTCATTCAGTTGTATTTGTACAGGTGTTGTTAGTTCTAGTTGAAGGAGTTCATGTATTCTGTTAACGGTTGTTTCAAGTCTCGCTTTAGAAATGGGCTTTAGTAAATAGTCGAGAGAATTAATTTCAAACGCCTCAATCGCATAATCGCGATAGGCTGTAACAAATACAATACTGACATTCTTTTTCCACTTCTTTAACAGTTGGGCAATTTCCAACCCGTTCATACCTGGCATTTCTACGTCTAAAAAGGCAACGTGAAAATCTAATGTCGGCGCCTTATCAAGCAAATCTTCAATTGTAGAAAAAGCTTTAACCACTTCTATTGAATTAAATTCTGCTAACTGCTTTTCCATATTTAAAAGAGCTAACGGTTCATCGTCTACTATAATGACTCGAATCACAGATAGGAACACCAACTTTCTAATTTTGTAACTTATTATTTATTTGTTATTTTTAAAAATGTTATTAATAGTTTAATTTAACTTTATTTACCATTATCAGAAATGATGAATACTACAAGTATGTACATAACTATCTTTCATGTCGGCCTTTTTTATCTTTATTTTAGATTATATGTAGCTTCATATGTTAAATCCTCTCTATAAAATCACACATCTCCTTTTCTATCTTATCGGTTAAAAAAGCTGTATTTCCATTATATAAAATATGCAAATAGTTAGTAGTGATTTGATTTATTTTTTTCTATAAATTGTTTTTTCTGCTAAAAAAATAAGTGAAATTGTATAATTTACCGTTCAAATAGTAATAATTTGTAATATCAGGTCCGATGTCCTGTGAAATTTAGATGCATTCTACAATATTGCGTGCATATTTAAGAGCCTAATTCTCTAGTGTGCTAGCAACAGATTGTAGAAATTTAAAACAACTGGAGGTATTACTTATTATGAAGAAAAAAGCGATAGCACTTGCTGTAGCATTGACTCTTGGCGTAGGGATGTTCGGGAGTACTACTTCTGCTAAGGGAGCAAGCGCTGGTGAAATTGGTAGCAAACTTTGGGGAATCCCGTATATTTACAATTTAAGTCTAGCCGAGTTTCAACAGCTAGACGAAATTGATTCTATATGGGTTGAATCAGAACAGCTATTAGGGATTGAGAGGATTCTGAAGGAAGAAAAGACAGATAACACCACCCATCTTATTGAGGCTGGTGATACATTGTTCAGTCTTGCAAAAGCCTATAATGTGAAAGTTGAGGATTTACAAGAATGGAATAATCTCGCATCCGATATGATTTTTGTTGGAGAAAATTTAGCTGTAAAAGCATCTGCAGCAAAACCTAAAACGACAAAAAGTATTGCAAGTACTGCGAAGAAAGCTACAACAAAAACTACAACAAAAACTACAACAAAAACAGTTACCAAAGCCGTGAGTGCGCCAACTAACAAAGATGGCCAAACATATACAATGCGAGCAACAGCTTATACTGCTTATTGTGAAGGTTGTTCAGGTATTACAGCAAATGGGACAGACATACGTTCAAATCCGAATTTAAAAGTAATCGCCGTAGATCCTCGTGTTATTCCGCTCGGTACAAAAGTATGGGTAGAAGGCTATGGAGAAGCGATTGCTGCTGATACAGGCGGTGCGATAAAAGGCAATAAAATCGATGTCTTTATCCCTTCTGATGGACAAGCCCGTAATTGGGGAGTTAGAACTGTTACAGTGAAAATTTTAAATTAATAAATATAGGAATTTCTCAGTATTTTTCTGGGAAATTCCTATTTTTTTCTATAAGGATAAATACCTAGTTATGAGTTGCGTAATTATTCGGACAGATGATAAAATTATAAAAAAGGAGGGGTTAACAGTTTAAAATAATTTATGGATAGAACTTTTTTAAATTTTATTAAGGTGTTAAAAGAGAAATATTACTTTATAGGAGAATTTGCAAAACCATCTTTAACATTTTATAGGTTTAAAAACCGCAAGATAAACTATATAAAAACACTATTGAATCAGTTTATTGATAATACTGAAAAAACTAAAGAACAAAAAATGATTCGGGAGTTGCTAGAGGATGATACTAGCAAAGAAAGTTAGATTGTACCCAAGTGAATCACAAGAACAAAAGTTATGGAAATCAGTAGGAACAGCGAGATTTATTTATAATTGGACATTGGCAAAACAAGAAGAAAATCATAAAAATGGCGGCAAATTTATAGCTGATGGTGTACTTAGGAAAGAATTAACCCAACTAAAGAAAACGGAATTGTCTTGGTTAAATGAAGTATCTAACAATGTTGCAAAACAGGCGGTTAAAGATGCCTGTGATGCATACAAAAAGTTTTTTAAAAGGTTAGCAAATAAGCCGACATTTAAGAGTAAAAGAAAAAGTAAAAAGTCTTTCTTCAACGATAATGTAAAGTTAAAAGTAAAAGATGGAAAGCAGGTACTCATTGAAAAGGTGGGGTGGATTAGAACGAACGAACAAATACCTATCGGTGTCAAATACAGTAACCCTAGAATTTCTCATGACAATAAGTATTGGTATTTATCAGTAGGAATAGAGCGAGAAACCATTCAAGAAGAATTAACAGATGAAGTGATAGGCATTGACTTAGGTGTCAAAGAATTAGCTGTTTGTTCAAATGGTCAAGTATTTAAAAATATAAATAAGACAAAAGAAGTACGTAAGGCCGAGAAGAAACTACGTAGATTGCAACGTAGTGTTTCTCGAAAATATGAAATGAATAAGGAGGGAAACCGTATCGTCAAAACATGCAATATTATAAAAATCGAAAGGAAGATACAACACCTACATAGACGATTGAAAAATATACGTGACAATCATGTTCACCAAGCTACAAATAGCATTGTGAAAACCAAACCTTGCAAAGTAGTGATGGAGGATTTAAATGTAAGGGGAATAATGAAAAATCGTCATTTATCCAAAGTTGTTGCTAAACAAAAATTATACGAATTTGTTCGACAAATGACGTACAAATGTAAAAAATACGGCATTGAATTCATTCAAGTAGATCGTTTTTATCCATCTTCTAAAACATGTTCATGTTGTGGCACTATCAAAAGTGATTTAAAACTTTCAGATAGATTATATAAGTGTGAATGTGGTTTAGAAATAGATAGAGATTTAAATGCATCTCTAAACTTAGCTAAGTATGGGATGGGAAATTAATAATATAGTCATTTAAAAGAATTTATTAGGTAGGATTCGTTGTATCCGAATTTACGCTTGTGGAGTGTTACATCAAACGAAAGTAGCTTAGGCAAAAACGGACACATAGAAGCAAGAATTAAACAAGATTTATAGATTTTTATAAATTTTTGGCAACGGTAATTAAATGAAATTGACAACTTTATTGGTTATTTCTTTGGCTGTATTTTTGGTAGGTTGTGCTGGTTCGGAGAAGAAAGCTGAAAAAGAAGATGCAACGTCAGATGCTCCATTAACAGCTAGCGCAAAAGTAATTAGTTCGAATAATGAAAGTGTTGGAGAAGCTCGTTTTGAAGAAGAGACTAATGGTGTTAAAGTAACGGTAGAGGTAAGTGGTTTGCCTCCTGGCAAACATGGTATGCATATACACGAAGTCGGAAAGTGTGAAGGTCCGGATTTCGGTACTGCAGGAGGACATTTCAATCCAACGCTGAAAGAGCATGGGAAGGATAACCCGCACGGTCATCATTTAGGTGATTTACCGAATTTAGAGGTCAAAGAGGATGGCACTGCGACAATGACTGTCTTTGCAGAAGGCTTATCGTTACAAAAAGATGCTGAACACTCAATGATGGACGGTGAAGGCACTTCAATTGTCATTCATGAAAACGAGGACGACTACACGACAGATCCAACTGGTGAATCAGGCGGAAGAATTGCATGTGGTGTTATTCAATCATAATAGAGAAGGGACTATTCTAAATACATATAGTCTCAAATGATAGACAAAGGGCAGTAAGAGTTCTCTCTTACTGCCCTTTGTTATGTTTTCCACTTTTTGCGGAATAAGGTTTTACCAGCGATTTCAAAAGCTCTATCGGCGATTCAGACAGTTTTACCAGCGATTTCAAAGGTTCTATCGGCGATTCAGACAGTTTTACCAGCGATTTCAAAGGTTCTATCGGCGATTCAGACAGTTTTACCAGCGATTTCTAAAGTTCTATCAGCGATTCGAGCGATTCAACTGGTGATTCCGAAAATCATGATATTACCTTTTGATCTTGTGATAAGAAAACCCTAGCATGCGTTGCATAAGTAGTTGTAGAGATGGGTAACATCAGAATTAGAGGAGGTAATAACATGAAAAAAATATCGATATTACTTATTTCTTTAACTGTATTTGTCGGAGGGTGCAACCTTTTTGATAAGAAAGAGGAAAAAGTAGCCGTTAACTCTAATGCTAATACTAATGCGTCCTTAACGGCAACTGCAAAAGTAATTGGCGCAAATAACGAAAGTTATGGTAATGCTTACTTTGAGGAAGAGGACAACGGAGTCAAAGTGACATTAGCTTTAAGTGGATTACCAGCAGGAACACATGGAACCCATATTCATGCTGTTGGGAAGTGTGAAGCACCGAAGTTTGAATCAGCGGGTTCACATTTTAACCCTACAAATAAAGAGCACGGATCATTAAATCCAAAGGGCTATCATTTAGGAGACTTACCTAATTTAGAAATTGGTGAAGATGGCACTGTAGATTTAACTTTCTTAGCTGAAGGTGTTACATTACAAAAAGATGCTGGAAATTCTCTACTCAATGGAGAAGGTACAGCATTAGTAATTCATGAATCAGCAGACGATTACAAAACAGATCCTGCTGGCAATTCAGGAACAAGAATTGCTTGTGGTGTCATTCAATAAGGAAAATAGAAGGACGAACGGGCAAGCCCTACCACAACATTGTGGTGGGGCTTGCCTTTTATCTCTATGGATTTTTTGCGAATTGGCTTCGCAGTAAGACAAGATTTTTGGGAGCGGATGCGGTAAAGTTCCTTACAGTTCTTCGATGTAATAAATGCAAGTAATTAGACTTTTATACAATATGTATACATTTTTAATTATTATATATTTTTAAAAAGTAAGAATCTAAATGTTTAATAGAGAAAAATAAAGGGTAAAAAAGACGATTATTTTAATAAGCGTTATAATCGTTTTGGACATTCTGTATAAATATAATTATCTGAATTTACTATTAATGTGTTGACATAATTATACTAAGTTTGATAATTTTAAATTGATTCTTAATTATAACCAAAGGGGGAAGGTTAATATGAAGAAAAAGCAATTTAGATTATTGATGCTTTTAGGTGCCATTGCTCTATTAATTTTAGCTGCTTGTGGAACTGATAGTAGTACGGGGTCGAAAGATTCGGAAAAAGAAAATGTGAATGGTGATTCAGCTAACACGGAAAAGCCAGATTTTATAAGTTTATTAACAGGTGGAACGCAAGGTACTTACTATGCATTAGGTGGGACATTTGCTGATTTAATTACAAAAGAAACAGGCATTAAAACGACAGCTGAAGTTTCTCAAGCATCTGCGGCTAATATGAATGCTTTGAGAGATGGAAACGGTGAGATTGCGTTTGTGCAAACAGATATTGCTTATTACGCAACTGAAGGAAAATTAATGTTTGATAAAAAGATTGATACGATTGCTGCTTTAGGTGCACTATACCCAGAGACTGTGCAATTAGTGACAACTGAAGCTTCGGGTATTAAAACATATGCTGATTTAAAAGGGAAAAAAGTTTCGGTAGGTGCTCCAGGTTCTGGTACGTATGCAAATGCGGAACAATTACTTGAAATCCATGGATTAACAATGGATGACATTAAAGCACAAAACCTTGATTTTGGTGAGTCTACTGATGGTCTGCAATCAGGTCAAATTGATGCTGCATTTATTACTGCTGGTACACCAACAGGAGCTGTAGAGGCGTTAAATGCTACAACAAAAGTCAATATTATCGGTGTCGATGCTGGTAAAGCTGATGAGCTTATTGCTAAATATCCTTACTATGCAAAAGATACAGTGAAAAAGGGTACTTACGGTATTGCAAATGATACAGAGACAGTTTCGGTACTTGCAATGTTGGCAGTAAATAAAGATTTACCAGAGGATGTTGTTTACGAAATGACGAAGGCTATTTACGACAACACGGATAAGATTTCACATGCAAAAGGTGCATTTATTAAAGCTGAAACAGCTTTAGATGGTATTAGTATTGATATTCATCCTGGCGCTCAAAAATACTTTGACGAAAAGAAATAGCGCTATAGTAAGTTACTAGTTCAAGTTGTTTGGACATTGATAAGAGAATTGATACTTTCTTACACATACAAATGGGGCTCGGATTGCGTAAAGCTTCGGGCCCTTTTTTATTACGTTCAGGCTAAAGCGGATAGTTTTTAAAGTGGGGGAATAGATGTGATGCGAATGAGGAGATTAGTATTTGTAATAGCGATATGTAGTATTGGCGTTGGCATATTCATTTTTCTTCCTCTTCAAAAGGTATTTGCATTTACAGAAACACGGATAGACAATCCAGTCGTGCATTATTTACCTTTTGCTGGTGATGATGCTTTTGGAATAAGGTACACACATTCAATCCATAAATCAGATGTCCTTGAATATTATCGAAGCGTAGCAGGAAATCGTATTCAAATGTTAGGGATGGAGTATGAGGACTTAGCGATTGGTATGCCCGCCTACGCGGAGGAAAATCAAACATTAACACAAAGAGATGGTAAATATTTTTTGCAAATTCACAAGGAAATCATTGATAATTTTACAATTTATATTGGGGACTTAGATTTAGATCTTGTGTTTGTTTACAAAAATCATGAATATGATTTAAAAAAAGATTTGCAAAGGGGCAAATCCTATTTATTTGAGGTAAAGAGCTTATCGCTTTATGAACGATGGAAAGGAGTTAGGTTGAAATGACAAAACTGAAGGACCGCAACAACGAAGTAAAAGAAGAATTTGAACAAATATCGGCAGAAGAGCAACAAGCAATACTTGAAAAATACGATATTGAATCAAATGTACGTACGATTTCAGGCATTATGAAGCATGTAATCTTCTACGGATTATTAGCATTTTCATTGTTTCAATTATATACTGCAATTTTCGGGCAATTTACAGCACCGATACAACGGACTATCCACTTAGGGTTTGGTTTAGCACTTATTTTCTTACTATTCCCAGCTCGAAGAAAAGCGCCAAAGCATAAAATTGCCTGGTTTGATTATATTTTATCATTATTAGCTGTAGTCGTCGGTTCGTATTGGGCATTGAATTATACGGAGCTTGTTAATCGTAATGGTACCATTACACAGTTGGACTTTATTGTCGGTTTAATAGCGGTAGTTCTAGTGCTAGAGGCTGCTCGACGAGCAGTCGGTTTACCAATTACGATTATCGCAACAGGTTTCTTGATTTATGCTTATTTCGGACCTTATTTCCCAGCCTTTATGTCTCATAGGGGGCAAAGTATTGAAAACATCGTTAACCTGATGTATTTTACGACAGATGGTATTTTAGGAACGCCGATTAGTGTTTCTGCTACATTTATATTTGTGTTCTTATTATTTGGTGCGTTCCTTGTAAAAACAGGAGTTGGGCAATATTTTAATGACTTAGCTGTAGCGTTCGCTGGAAAATTAATTGGCGGGCCAGCTAAGGTAGCTGTTTTCTCAAGTGCTCTTCAAGGCATGATTTCGGGAAGTTCTGTAGCGAACGTTGTAACATCAGGTTCGTATACCATTCCGATGATGAAAAAGCTAGGATATCGGAAAGAATTTGCAGGTGCCGTTGAAGCAGCAGCTTCTACTGGTGGTCAATTAATGCCTCCGATTATGGGTGCAGCGGCGTTTCTAATGGTGGAGTTCATTGGACGTGGCATTACATATTGGGATATAGCAAAAGCAGCCGCAATTCCTGCATTGCTTTATTTTACAGGTATTTGGATTATGACGCATTTTGAAGCGAAGCGTGTCGGCTTAAGGGGCTTACGTGAGGATCAAATGCCTAATCGTAAAGAAGTATTTAAGAAGATTTATTTGTTGCTACCTATTATTGCAATTATTGTACTGATGTTAACTGGTACACCTGTTATGCATGCTGCACTTTATGGAATTGTTATTTCGATTTTTGTCACAATGTTTAACAAAGATACACGCTTAAAGCCAAAAGATATTGTCGATGCGTTAGTTGAGGGTGCTCGTACGGCATTAGGTGTTGTAGCAGCAACAGCTTGTGCGGGTATTATTGTAGGGGTAGTTGTGAAAACAGGTCTCGGCTTAAGTTTAGCTAATAGTTTAGTAGCGTTGGCAGGAGGTAGTATTATTTTAACGCTTGTCTTCGTTATGATTGCTTCGCTTATTTTAGGAATGGGCGCGCCAACAACGGCCAACTATGTTATTACATCAACAATTGCAGCGCCTGCCATTGTGGCATTATTATCACCAAATACACCACAAGAATTAGTGCCAGTTGTTGTATTATTATCGGCGCATTTCTTTGTATTCTACTTTGGTATTATCGCGGATATCACGCCACCAGTGGCACTCGCCGCATTTGCTGCTTCGGGAATTTCGGGTGGCGATCCAATTAAGACCGGTGTTAACTCGGCAAAGCTTGCCATTGCAGCGTTTATTATTCCATATATGATTGTGTTCTCTCCGGCTTTGTTAATGATTGATACAACAATACCGCAAATTTTATGGGTCGTATTTACAGCTGTTACGGGAATGGTTGCAATTGGCGCTGGCGTTATAGGCTTCTGGTACCGTAAAGTACTTTGGATTGAGCGTTTATTTGCGATTGTAGCAGGTCTATTGCTTATCTACCCTGAAAAGTTTTCAGATTGGGCAGGCTTGGCAATTTTCATTGCGCTAGTAGCGATTCAAATTTTAACACAGCACAAATATGGCGGTAACGGCTCTGATAACGAAAATTCGCAGAGTAAAAGTGTAACAGTTTAATTTTAAAGATGAGACTAGCACAAAAAAGAAAAAGAGTTAGATTGACTGCAATCAATCTAACTCTTTTTTGCTATGTCGTTGATGTCCGCTGCGGCGGTGCTTTCCGCGGGCACACCGTAAGCCGCAACCCTCGCTAGCGCGCGGGCTTGTTGCGTCTTACATTGTGTGCTGTTCCCGCAGGAGTCACCGCCTCCACTACCATCAACTTGTGTTCTGCAAATTATTTATTGCAATAGAAAGAATGGCTATGGCCTAATTTGGTTTGTCTAAGCTTCTTTTGAGGATATGAATAAAGAAATCAAGATATTAACAAGTAATTCCACAAAATTAAGCGTGTTGTTATCTCAAAAAGAGATTGAATTGATATAAATTATGCATAATGAGTATTATTTGTTGATTTATCGTAAAAAGATAGTATATAATCAAATTATCAGAAAATTCCATTAATAAAGGAGGCAAGATGATGGATCTTAATTTTAATTCGAAATTTGAAACGTATTTGATGGATCAAGAGCCTGAATTACAAACGACAAATAATAATGAGGAGCAACCACTTCAAATACATTATGAAGAATATCCAGAGGGTTTTTTTACAAGCTTATAATAGCTATTTCAAAAGGCTGTGCTAAAAGTCGAACTAGATCTTTTAACACAGCTTTTTGCTATGTGTAAAAAAATTTTTTGCACATTTTTAATGAATTTTACATAAAATAACAAAGATTAATTTAGCGTTTTATTACCTAGTTATAGGATGTAAAAATAGTTATAGTACTAATTTCATATATACTTTTCTAAAATGCTTTCATGTATAATGAGGGGAAAAAAGGTGTATCGAGGTGTCGTTATGACAAGTGCAGCAATGTTAGAAGAAACAATGTATCAATGGTTTGAACATTTTCATAATTATCCGGAAGTAAGCTGGAAAGAATTTGAAACTACTAAAAAGATTGCGTCTATATTAGACGACTTAAACGTATCGTATCGTTTGTTAGGTGATGTACCAGGACTACTTGCAGAAATTGGTACAGGCGATGAGATCGTTGCAGTGCGTGCAGACATTGATGCATTATGGCAAGAAGTAGATGGGAAATGGCAGGCAAACCATTCTTGTGGTCATGATGCCAATATTACAATGGTACTAGGAGCGTTATTGCTGCTAAAAGATCGACCGTTGCAACATCGTGTTCGCTTTATTTTTCAACCTGCAGAGGAAGTAGGAAATGGCGCATGTGCCGCATTTGAGCGTGGTGCTGTAGATGGTGTTTCGCATTTATTTGGTGTCCACTTGAGACCGATTGAAGAGTTGCCGTTAGGAAAAGTTTCACCAGCTATCCATCATGGTGCTGCTTACTTTTTAGATGGTACTATTCATGGTACGGATGCACATGGTGCAAGACCACATCAAGGTAAAAATGCAATTGATGTCATAATGGCAATTCAGTTAATGTTAAATAGCATTCATTTGTCGCCGTTCGAGCCACATTCTGCGAAATTAACGAAGATTATTGCGGATGGTGGTAGTACGAATATTATTCCGGGTAGTGCTAGCTTCTCAATGGATATTCGAGCACAGCATAATGATCAGTTGGAATTGCTTCGTAGTCGTATTGAATCTGGATTGAAATCAGTACAGCAACAGTTTGACATTGAATTAAAGTGGAAATGGCTAGATTTCACACCTGGTGCAGAAGTTTCGCCTATCGCGGCCAATATGGCTAAAAATGCTATATTAGAATCGCTGGGGGAACAATTTTTAGCGGATGAAATTACAACGCCAGGTAGCGATGATTTTCATTTTTATACAGTAAAAAAACCAGAACTAAAGGCAACGATGATTGGTATTGGTGCTAATTTAGTACCTGGTTTACATCATCCAAAAATGACTTTTGACCGAAGTGCATTAATCGATGCATCGAAAGTACTGGCGTGTTTATTAGAAAAAACGCCTGAACATAAGTAAAAAATATTTAGAAGGTTCCATCTATTTTAGATGGAGCCTTTTTTGTTTGTATTGTTACAACGAAATGTATAAAAATGCGGCGTTTTGAATGGTTTGTATAAGCTAGTTGGAAGCGTTTTTTTTCCCTTTAACTATGATAATTGCTATAGAAGCATAAAATTTTTGCGTTGACTTTATATTTTTTGAATATTAAGCTAAAAAACGTAAAAATATATTTGCGCTTGTGAATTAGTAATTTGTGATTGGGTGCAAAAAAGGGGATGGGACAATGAAAAAGGAAATAAGTGCGAGTTGGGCACTCCTAACTTTTGTAATAATGATTACTACGATGCTTTTTACAGTAGTTGTATTAGAGCAAAGTCCTCACGTGCCACTTATCGTAGGAACAATTGTAGCAGCAATTGTTGCCAAAAAACACGGTTATAAGTGGGTGGAAATTGAAGAAATGATGTATAAAGGTATTCGCCTCGCTCTTCCCGCAATTGTTATTATCATTTTAGTTGGTTTGACAATTGGCGCATGGATTGGTGGTGGGGTCGTTGCCACGATGATTTTCTACGGTTTAAAATTAATTTCTCCAGCTTGGTTTTTAGTGACGATTTTGTTATTATGTTCAATCGTTTCGCTAGCAATCGGTAGCTCTTGGTCCACAATGGCAACGATTGGTGTTGCTGGTATGGGTATCGGTTTAAGTATGGGTATTCCCGCACCGATGATTGCAGGAGCAGTTATTTCAGGTTCTTACTTTGGTGATAAAATGTCACCTTTATCAGATACGACTAATTTAGCAGCAGGTTTAACAAATACAGACTTGTTTGCACATATAAAACATATGCTTTACACAACAATTCCGGCATTAATTATTACACTTGTTGCATTTGGGTATATGGGAAGACGCTTTGCTGATGTAGCGATGGATTCGGAAAACATAATGACAACGCTTGCAGTTATGGAAAAAAGCTTTGTTATTTCACCATGGCTATTACTTGTTCCAGTAGGGGTTATTGTTATGGTAGCTAAAAAAGTTCCAGCAATCCCTGCATTAGTTGTTGGTATTATTTCAGGTTTCTTATTACAAATTTTTGTACAAGGCGGAACACCAACGATGGCTGTCCATGCCTTACAAGAAGGGTTTGTTATTTCTACAGGCAATGACATGGTGGACGAGCTCTTTAATCGTGGTGGCTTAGATTCAATGATGTATACGGTTTCAATGACAATTGTTGCCATGACATTTGGTGGGGTGTTAGAATATTCGGGCATGTTAAAGGCGCTTATGGATGTTGTTGTTAAGTTTGCTAAATCTACAGGTAGCCTTATTGCTTCAACAATTGCCGCATGTATTACAACAAATGCGACATGTTCTGAGCAGTACATATCAATTGTAGTACCTTCACGTATGTTTGCAGACGTTTATCAAAAACGAGGTTTACATTCGAAAAATTTATCGCGTGCTCTAGAGGATGGCGGAACGTTAACATCCGTATTCTTCCCTTGGAATACTTGTGGGGTATTTATATTAGCGACACTAGGTGTTAGTGCAATGGAGTATGCCCCTTATGCAATACTTAACTTTACGGTGCCAATCATTTCAATTATTTATGGTTATATCGGATTTAAAATTATCAAAATGACGCCAGAAGAAATGGAAGCAGCAGAGCAACGTAAAAAAGAAACGCAAGAACAAGAGATGAATAATATGGTTGCAGTAGACTAAGACTCACAAATTTGGAATGAATGAAAAAATAAGACAAGCCCCCATCAGTAGAGTGCAGTTGGGTAGTGGAGAGACGCTGTAAGCATGGTATATGTCATGCGATAAGAATCTTCGCTTACCAATGAGAAACACTGTGTTGGAGCTTGTCTTTGTCTATTAATAGGTTGCAAAGTTTAATTCGTATATTGTGCGAGGACGTCCTTGTTGGTGCGTCATTTCTTCACCGACAACTTTCGCATAGCCATGATCAACTAATTTTTTAATAATGCGTTCAGTCGTTCGACGTGTAACTTGTAAGTATTCTGAAAGATTTTGTGCTGTAAATTGCGAAGATTGCCGTTCCTTACTGAATTGAATTATTTTCGAGATGTTTAATGGACTTAAGCTTGTTTGTTTTGCCATTTGTAAAATATAAGGATCTTTCGTTTTTAAAGATAGTTTACCTTCAGATTTTGGGAATGGGCCCAATAGATTTTTCTGTTCATCCAGAATATAAATTTCAAAAGGTTTGGCAAATTTTAATGCCTGTGTAGCATTTTCAGCAGCTTCGTAAATCGAGTGCCCATAGCCAAAGGCAAGCCTAAAAGGTGAGTCTAGTTGTTGGCTAAGGTGCTGGAAATATTCCTTTTCAAGTGCATTTTGTAAATGGCCAGCAGTTGTATAAAGCTCAAAATGGTTAGCATTTATTTGCTTATATGTGGCATGTGTCGTTGCTGTTATGTTTTGTAAAATATCAGCACATCGATTGTTTTCGGGAATATCTAAAAATCCAACGACAGCTTTTGCAGATTCGGATTTAGTAAGCAGTGATTGTGTTTTCGTTTCTTCTAGACATTGTATAATTGAACTGGTTGCATCTAGCATGCGCATCGCAGGGATGTTTCGTAGCTGCAACTCATCAAATACACTATGAATGCTAGTAATAACAAAATCGATTTGCTGTGCATCCCATAAGGCAATATGCTTGTTCAAGACATCGTCTGTTGGTGCTGTAATGGAAATGGGATGAACATAAGGTTTTGTACCGGTATATTCAATTTCTGTTAGCACATGATCGACGAATTTTGGATGCATGACGTCGATTGATAGCCTTGGTAATGGGATTGCTTTGTTTGCTATAAGTGACAATAAAGTTGTAGAAATGGTCATCTCATCTTGTTTTAAGTAATTCCAAGGAATCGGCAATGTTTCAAGAGATGATTGAGCATATAAATAGGGCAATGTGCCTCCGAAAAGAAGTGCATCACATGGCTTGATTTGCTTTAACAAAGTCGGTGCATCGGAAGGGTGCTTATAAAGATAAAATTCTATTTGAATATTCTCTATGTTTTGTGCGATACTAGAGATACGCTTTTTAAAAGCATGAGAGCATATAATTGCTATTTTTGTAGACAAAGGCATCGTTCCTTTTTATATTTTTTTACGTAATTAGCGACATATTAACGACAACATAAATTATACAGGAGTATGATAAAAAATGAAAATCCAACAAGTAGACATTTTTGCAATTCAATTACCACTTATTGATCCGTTTATTATTAGTTACGCTACATATGATACAATGCCTTCGATTATTTTGAAAATCACAACAGATACTGGCATTGTTGGCTATGGAGAAGCAGTACCTGATGAACATGTAACAGGAGAGTCATGGGATAGTACGTATGCAGTATTAAAACACCAGCTAGTACCTGCCATTATTGGTGAAAATCCAATGGCTTTTGAAAAGCTTTACGATAAAATGAATCATATTGTCAAGGATGTACCTGCTGCTAAAGCGGCAATTGATATCGCATGTTTTGATATTGCTGGTAAAGCATTACAAGTTCCGGTATATCAGCTACTTGGCGGTCGCTATCATGAGAAATTCCCGATTACTCATGTTTTGAGTATCGGAACACCTGAAGAAATGGCAGATGAGGCAGCTAAACGTGTAGAAATGGGCTATCAGTCATTTAAAATGAAAGTAGGAACTGAAGTTAGACGTGACGTTGCCCGCATTAAAGCAGTACGTGAGCGTGTAGGCGAAGATATTGCAATCCGTGTCGATGTAAACCAAGGATGGGGTAATGCGGCTACAACATTACAAGGGTTACGTGCACTAAAAGATTTAAATATCGATTGGTTAGAACAGCCTGTTGATAGTGAAGATATTGATGGCATGGTAGAAATTAAATCAAAATCTGATGTACCGTTAATGATTGATGAGGGACTACGTGGCGTACGTGAAATGCGTGAAATCATTGCGAAGCGTGCAGCAGATAAAGTAAATATTAAATTAATGAAATGCGGGGGGATTTACCCTGCGATGAAATTAGCAGTAATGGCGGAAATGGCCGGTATTGAATGTCAAATTGGTTCAATGGTCGAGTCTTCTGTAGGTTCGGCAGCTGGTTTCCACGTTGCATTCTCTAAAAAAATTATGACAAGTGTGGAATTAACAGGACCTCTAAAATTCTCTAAAGACGTTGGTAATTTACACTATGATGTTCCGTTCATTTGTCTGACTGAACAGCCTGGATTAGGTGTAGATGTCGATGAAGACGTACTAATGGAACTATGCCAATTTTCAACAACTGTAACAGCGTAAGGAGGTTTCGACATGGATAAAATTTATGAAGGATTGCTTGGAGAAACGCCTTTTTATGTTACGACATTACAACTGCATCATTTACCGGCGATACTGACATTACAGCAAAAGGTATATGAAGCATTGCCGGATCAAAGCATTTTACAGCCGTTATCTACAGAAGAATTTGAATACATTTTACAAGGTAATGGCTTGATGATTGGGGCATATGTTGAAAATGAGCTCATTGGCTTTCGAGCACTATTGAATCCACCTGTTGATGACGAACATCTTGGCTATGATTGCGCGATTCCAGAAGAGCAATTCCATCGCGTGTTATATCAAGAAATTTCTAATGTTTCGCCACATTATCGAGGCTATGGACTACAAAAAACGTTAGCATCTATTGTGATGAAGGAAATTGATTTAGCAAGCTATGACTATGTTTGTTCAACGGTTAAACCGTATAATATTCCGAGTTTAAAAGATAAATTTTCGCAAGGGCTAGTCATTAAAGGCCTGAAAATTAAATATATTGATAAATTGCGCTATATTTTTTATAAGGATTTACAACAGGGGCAGCCACAATATATTGACAAAAAAGCTGTTTCCATGCGAGATACAGCGTTACAGCAGCAGCTTTTAAAAGAGGGCTATACAGGGACATCCATGTATGAAGAACAAAATGAGTGGTTCGTTGTCTATGAAAAATAAAAGAAAGCCTTACTTTTCACAAAACGTGAGAGGTAAGGCTTTTTGTTATTTCTTTAGTGGACAAAATCCACATGCAAGTAGACCGGGAATATCTTTTGAAAAGCAGCAAGATTTGCGAACAGGAACATTCACTAAATTTGTAGGGCTCTGCCCACCGGTATATTCCGCCCACCACGATTTTTGTGAAAAACGAGCCCAAGTTTTAGGATTCTCTAAAATTTCGATATCGTCCATTGCTTGGTCAGCTAAGCCGGGATTAGCCAACAATTGATGGTAGTGCCATAGTAGGTAACCAAAGAAATTTTCCCAAATGGTTAACGGGGAAATCGATGTTACTTTGCGTAGTTGCGAAACGATGACATGCCCGTCATATAATATTTTTTCAATAACAGCTTGTCGTTCCTCTTCATCTACATAACGCCAATCGTTAGGGTTAACGAACATTGCGACAGTAAAGCTATTGAATTCCTTAGCCGCATCAAAGCGAAGTTCAATTGGTTTTCCATCCCATATTTCATCGTAAGCGGCAAGCATATAAAGCTGCATAGCGAAAAACATGCCGTAGCGTCGTGCGAAATGGGAGATGGCTGCCGTTTCTGTTGCGGCATCTGTAATGCCCATCATCAGGTTTAAAAAATCAGGATGGTAAAAGTCTTTATGTATATCGGCCAACGTAAATAAAGTTCGTTTAGGCTCTGTTGTATAAATACTGTAGGAATTTAGTTGTCTGACTTGATCCATCGTTAAAGCGGGCATTGTCATCACCTTTTCTTTTCAATCATTACCTTCAATTATAAGTTATTCATTTTTACTTCACAAATGGAATGCAATATAGTAAAATACATTAAACATATAAGAAAGGTTGGTTTTAGATGCCGTTAACACATGCAATTCCAAGACCGCTTGTACGTTTCAATCAATGGACAATTTTGCTTAGTGTGTTATTATCGTGGATTACAGGTTATGCATGGCTACTAGCGATTCCGTTAGTTGCAAATTTACTCGGTGTTTTATGTCATTTTAATCCGGTTATCAGATTTGGAAAATTGTTTTTGCGAAAAGAACCTACTGCCTATATACCGGAAGACGCGCAGCAACAAAAGTTTAATTCCAGCATTGCAAGCGTATGTTTAGCTAGTGGGCTAGTAGCGTTTTTGTGTGATTGGCAAGTAGTGGGGTATGTGATGACAACGATGGTAGCGATCGCTTCGTCAGTAGCAATTGCTGGATTTTGTATCGGTTGTTTTTTGCATTTCCAATTAAAACAATGGCAATACCGCCGTTCACTAAAAAAGATCGTGTGATGTATTAAAAAAATTTTTAGTTAATTTAAAGATTGTAGTTGACAATTTAATTGATAATGATTATCATTATCAATGTAAAGATTATTCCTTCTCTGCAAAACGAGTGTAGAGAGGATGAACTTTAGCTACTTTTCTCCAGAAGTTTGCTAGTTCATAAAGCGCTCCTAAAACCCCCCTCATTTTTTGGGAACGTAAAATCTCTAGACGACTCATCCTTATAGGAATGAGTCGTCCTTTTTATTGTTTGTCGACAACAGATCATAACCCTCTATTAGGTAGAGCTAGATTGTTCAGAAGGGGATGATTGTTGAGGGACACTTTTCTTTCCAAGAATCATCGTATAGTAGCTATGCAGCAGCATACCAACAATGATAACACCAAGCCCTGCAAGAGCAATCGGGTCTGGGAACGCAATACCGAGTAGTAGTACCTCACCAACAATGACAAATAGTATTTCCGTCGATTGGGTTGCTTCAACAGCGGCTAGTTTGCCTTGATGTTCACGAACGCGATCAGTTGCGATGAAAAATAGAATGGTCGCAATGACGCCTGAACTAATACCGACAAGTAATGATTGGTACACTTGGTTTAATGAAGGTAGCCCAACTGTTAAAACAGCATATAAAGCCATAACAATCCATGCAGGCATGGAAGCAACCGTCATACCAAGCACCCGTTGAAATGTATCAACACGTCCTCCACATACCTCCATCATTTTACGATTACCGAGTGGGTAAGCAAAAGCTGCAATGATGACCGGTAAAATACCTAATGCTAAATTTTTCGGGTTCACAGTCTGTGCTTGTGGTATTTGAATAAGCAAAATACCAGCTAGAATAACACATGAAATAAGTAACGAAATCAACGGGATTTTTTGACGCACTGTTTTTCCAGCGATTACTGATACAAAAAGGGGAGCCAGTAGAACACCAGCAACAATTGTAAATTGCCATGTACCTGAAACGAGCCAGCCTGGGCCGAAAGCGGCTGCAAATGTCAGTGGTGCATAAAATAGCACAAAGCCCACAAAGCTCCATAGAAGCCATGCTACAGGTTTATTTTTCATTTCATTTGTCAGCTGTGAAAAGCCTTTACGGTAAAAGACGATAACTAGTAAAAAAGGTAGCATGAAGAAATAACGAAGTGATGCGCTCCATAGCCAACTACCACCTTGCATTTCCATCGCATGATTTAAAATAAATGTTACAGCAAAAAATAGAGAAGCTAAAATGCCTAAAGCAATTTCTTTCATAATCTATCACCCTAACTTTTATGTAATTCGAAAATTCAGTTATTTATATCGAGAAGTCAGCAATGGAATCGATTTATTAGGGGGACTTTTTGAGCCAGCTTATAAATCTAGACGCAAGTCTTGCGCAGTAAAGAAAAAATCCGCATAGACTCCTAAGAACAAGCAAATGCACCGATTTGAGTGAACTGTGCTAGTCGTGCCTTATTCATCGGGAGCGAAGCGGATTTTAGTATCTTGAAGACTGCTTATAGCGTCTTTGCTTGAAATTGATTTTTATCGCTCGAATTTAAAAATAACTTACTTACCTTGTTGTTCAAATAGCTGCACGATTTCGATAATAACTTGTGTAGCTTTTTCCATTGTTTCGGCAGATACATATTCGTATTTACCATGCATGTTCTCGCCACCAGCAAATATATTTGGAGTTGGTAAGCCCATGTAAGATAGTTGAGAGCCGTCTGTACCACCACGAATCGGTAATGTATTCGGAGTAATATCTAATTTTTCCATAGCTTGGCGTGCAATGTCTACAATTTCTTTTACAGGCTCAATTTTTTCACCCATATTATAGTATTGATCCTCAATTGAAATTGTCAGTGCATCTTTGCCAAATTGCGCTTGAATTTTAGCAGCAGCATCGCGCATTAATTGTTTTTTCGCCTCAAATTTTTGACGGTCATGGTCACGTACGATATAAGAAAGCTCAGTATGTTCAATAGCCCCTTTAAAGTCCATTAAATGAATAAAGCCCTCATATCCTTCTGTTTTCTCAGGTACAGCATCCGTTGGCATTTCGTTTTGGAAAGCAATAGCCATCGTAATAGAGTTGACCATTTTATTTTTCGCCGAACCTGGGTGTACACTAGTTCCTTTTGTTATCACTTTAACGCCCGCAGCATTAAAGCTTTCGTATTGTAGCTCGCCTAATGGTCCACCGTCCATTGTATATGCATAGTCAGCTCCGAATGCAGCGACATCAAATTTATGAGGTCCGCGGCCGATTTCTTCATCAGGAGTGAAAGCTACACGTAATTTGCCGTGCTTAATGGAAGGGTTATTAATTAAATATTCCATAGCCGTCATGATTTCAGCGATGCCCGCTTTATCGTCCGCACCTAATAGTGTCGTGCCGTCTGTTGTAATGAGTGTTTGTCCAACGTAATTTTTAAGTTCAGGGAATTCGTTTGGCGACATGACTAAATTTTCGTTTAATCGAACAGCACCGCCATCGTAATTGTCAATTCGTTGTGGATTGACATTTTTGCCAGTGAAATCAGTGGCTGTATCCACATGCGCTAAAAAGCCGAGCGTTGGTACTTCTTTATCTGTATTTGCTTCAAGTGTTGCAAATAAATAGCCATTGTCATCTAATGTAATGTCTGTTAAGCCAATTGCGGCAAGTTCATCCTTCAAAATATGCAATAAATCAAATTGCTTTTGAGTAGAAGGAGTTGTTTCACTTGTGAAGTCTGATTGAGTATCGATTTTTGCGTAGCGAATTAATCGCTCGATTACTTGTTCTTTCATAGAATATATGGCCTCCTTTGTAGGTGTCTGGCACTCAAACAATTCAGAATTGTTTGAGTGCCAGGCACTTTCATTGTACCACTTTACTTCGGATTTCGGAATATTGAACAATGCTCAATGCAATAAGTAATTGCGCACAATAATACGTCAGCATAATAACCTCGTGTGAAAAAGGTAATGGCATAACAAATTTATTCACCGCTAAATAGGAGTCCGATATGATAAACAAAATAGCGCCGATTATCGCGAACGTAGAACGAGTGCGAATAGCAGTCCAGCCCATCGTTAAGATAATTGAAATATAGGCAAGAACTGCAAAAGTAAGTACGGTTTCTCCCGATTTAAAAACGGTGCTCGCAATCCATAGGGCCATTAATGCACCATATAGAAGTAATATGCCCTTTGCCCATTTTGGTACTGGCTGTTCACTTGTGCTGGAAAAAGCGAAGATATAAAAAATATGCCCTATTAAGAAGCTAGTAAGACCGATAAGGAACCATTGTAATGTGTAGTCTCCTATCATACAAAATACTAAGCCTATAATAATTAATAATTGATATTTTTTTATCGACTGTACTTTTGCGGTTGCCGCCATAAAAATAATCAAAATCATCGGGATGATTTTGAAAATGAGTGTTAAACTTTGGTCGATATGTGAAAAGAAAAAAATATAATACAGACCAAACAAGATGATGAATGCTAACAATATTTTTCTAGCCAAATTTTCAGCTCCTTTTCTTTGAAATTCTCTATCAAGGTATAAATTCCCTTTTTGATTATAATATCTTTTGCTCCATGGTGTGTGAGGCGGGCATCCGTTTAATTTATGTTTGAAACTTTTTCTCTATGTAACCGTAAATAAGAAAGACAGTAAGTGAGGAGAGGGTGAATGAAATGACTAAGCTATTGATAGCTTCTGCAGTCATTGCAATTATTGCGAGTGTATTATTAACACCGCTCATAACGAAAAAGCGTGAAGATGGGCAATCAAAGAAAGTAATTGGCTACTTTTTTATCGCTGTATTTGTTATCGGATTTATCGCATCGGGTATTGCGCTCTATGTTACAAAAATTGATGTTAACTGGCTTGTCTTTTGGCCAGTAATTATACTACTAACTTTATGTGGTGCATTTCTAGCAAGTGGTATTGAAAGAAAAATAAAAGGTATTTTATTTTTAGCGAGCTTAGTAGTAGGGGTCTATGTATTGTCCGCACCGCTATGGAATGCTAACGAAAAATTTAAATCTGCGGAAATGAAAGAAGAGGTCGAGATTAAGCCGTTTGATGAAACGCAAACACCGGCAAGTGTCCCGCCTAAATTCGTCCGCAATAAAATGAAAAAAGCGTTTGGGCAAGTCCCCAATACAAGTTATTACGAGCTAGGGCGTTTACAGATTCAAAAGGTAAATGGTGAATATGTTTATATTGCACCTGTTGAATTTTCGGGCTTCTTTAAATGGATGAACGGTAAAACAACGCCGGGTTATTTTACAATGAGTGCTACGGACTCAGCGGATAACCCAAAATTTATCGCACAGGAAATGAAATATGTTCCTTCTGCTTTTTTAAATGCTAATTTAGAGCGTCACATGCGCTTACAGCATCCATTCCTTATTTTCTACGGAGATGTTCAACTGGAAATCGATGATGACGGTAAACCGTACTATATTCGTTCATATGGGGAATTTGTATCGGCACGAAATGGCTTTGATGTAAAAGGTATCGTCCTTGTTGATGCATTGACAGGTAAATCTGAAGTTGTAAAATTAGCTGACGTGCCAGCATTTATCGATGGTGCTGTTTCACCTGAGACAGTAAGTTTACAAAATAGTTATTATGGTAAATATGTTCATGGTTACTGGAATAGTATGTTTGGTAAAAAAGATGTCAAGTTACCATCTGATGAAGGCACGGAAGCGAATGTCAGTCCAATTTTCGATGAAGCGGGGGATATGTATTATTTCACAGACTTCACGAGTCCAAAAGAGGGCGTCGATTCTATGCTAGGCTACTCATTAACAAATGCCCGAACTGGTGAAGCGACATATTATACAGGAAATAAAGATGAATCATATATGGATTCACAGGGCAATTTGCAAATTATTGAAAAGAAATTTATTGAGAAAAAATGGGCTGGGGAAATGCCTGTTTTATATAACTTTTACGGAGAGGCGAGTTGGTTAACAGCAGTGCTGGATTCTAATGGCTTCTTACAAAATTATTTCATTGTATCTGCAGCAAATCCTGAAATTTCCGCTTATGCTACAACACCAAAAGAAGCATTGAAATTATATAAAACAGCGCTTAGTCGTGGTGGTAGTACGGTCGATGGTAGTTCACATGCAGAGCAGAAAAATGCAAGCGGAACAGTACTGCGCGTTTATAAGGAACGCCTTGGAGACTTCACAATCGTATCGTTTTTACTGAATAATGGTGAAAACTATTTAGTAAGTGCGGAAACGGAGCCACTGGCGATTTATTTACAAGAGGGCGATGAAGTCATCCTCACGTATAATGAAACAGGAGAGCAATTCTTACCAGTACGCTCGCTCATTATTAAAGGATTACAATAAAACAAAAGACGATCAGCACAATGAATTTTATTGTCTTGATCGTCTTTTTTATATGTTTTGCGCCTCGATGTAACGAAGCATCTTTTCTTTATGGTTAGCAAAAAGTGTTGTGGCATGATCGTTTAAAGCGAGAATTTCTTGCATATAGTCATGTAACAAATTAAGTTCGTAGTCAAAAGTAGAAGCTGATTCTTGTTCAATCATATACTCCAATAGAAGAGCATGCAACACCACGACTTCAAGGTTTTGGGTATTCGTTACAAATTTTAAATTTAAAATGCTTGTATAGGAAACGAATTGATCGACATAGGCAATTGCATCTTTGTATTGATCGAAATCGATATGTGGTTCTAGCCGTTTTCTTAAAAGTAAGCACTCATTGTTTAAGTCTTGAATTTTTAAAAATAAACCTCTTACGCTTCTCTTATGTTGTTGTTCTAGGGTACGAGCAAGATGCTTATTGACGTAGGACATGTTGACATAACTCCTTTCGAGATAAAGTCCTTCTATTAATATTAATGGAAATGTTGGAAAAGGGAAGAGTCTTTTCGTTTAATTTGTCCCTGGATTTAACATATCAAATAAGACAAAAATACTAGATTGATAACAAAAAGTCGTTTTAAATATGAAAAAATGGAGTTAATATCATACGATAGTAACCCCGTTTTATAATTTTTATTTCCAGTTAAATCCTTTTTGTGCTAAGAAGCTATTGATATGAGGACGACGTTGTTCAATTAGGAAGTCTGCCATTTGCTTCGTCCAGTTATCAATTTTCCGGTTTGAGGAACGACTATTATAATAGGCTTCCATCGTTTCATTGTAAGAAGGTAAAAGTTCCTCATACTTTGCTGTATTGTATTCATTTTCGTGTAGGACAGCTGCCACTGGTAAACGAGGCTTAACTTCATTGCGGCGAGCGGGAACACCAATTGTTAAACCGAACAATGGGAAAACATAATCAGGTAGATTAAATAATTCACTAATTTCTTCAGGCTTATTCCGCACACCGCCGATATAGCAAATGCCATATCCCATCGATTCAGCCGCAACAACAAAGTTTTGCGCAAATAATGATACATCCGCTACACCTACGAGAACGTTCTCCGCAGAATCAGCGACTATATCAACGCCCTCTAATTTCCCGGCCATTTGCAATCGTTTAAAGTCTACACAAAAGACAAAAGCACCGCCCGACGTTTCGTATTGACGTGGATTTCCAGAGAGCAAACCTAACTTTTCTTTTTTCTCCTCATCTGTTACCCAAATGACACTATATGCTTGTACAAAGTGAGATGTTGCAGCCATTTGAGCAGTAGCAATTAAATCTTCGACAATTTCTTTAGATATTGGATTTCCATCATAAATTCGAACAGAAGAGTGACTACGTAATAATTCTTTTACCATTTAAAAATCCCCTTTTACCCATTTTATATATCAAAAGCATAGCACGCTTTTTGGCTAAAATCGAATGATATTCCATCTGGAAATTAGCTTTCATTTTAGTCTGAGCCTTACATATAAACAAAAAGTTTTAAAAGAGGGACTAGATTTTGTAAAAGTATTCTATGTAAAGTTTTTTAGTTGAAGGTAGCGGAGGCGGTGACTTCTGCTCAGAACAGCACACACTGTAAGCCGCAGCAGACATCAACAATTTAAAATACCTCGTTAAGTAAAATATTTTGTTAGATATAGCTTAAATCTTCTGAATAGTGTAAAATTATGTATGGCGACAGGTTATTTATCTCCTGTTTTTTTACATTGGTTGGGTGTACCGATGACAGGACAAATAGTCTAGTTGAAGTAAATATAAATGTGGGATGGAGGAATAAGGAATGGATGAAAAGTTAGCAAAAAAGCTTCGTAATGAACAGTTACGAAACAAAGTTGTAACAGCAGAAGAAGCAGCATCTTGGATTAAGGACGGCATGGTACTTGGTATGAGTGGATTTACACGTGCAGGTGACGTAAAAGTGGTACCGCTTGCACTTGTTGAGAAAGCGAAAACAGAAAGCTTCAAAGTAGATGTATATACAGGTGCATCTCTGGGGCCTGAAGTTGACCAATACTTAGCGGAAGCTGGTGTTATTCGCAAGCGTAGCCCTTTCCAAGCTGATTCAGGTATTCGTAATAAGATTAATAGTGGTGACATCACTTATGTAGATGCCCATCTATCACACAATGCGGAACTAGTACGTCAAGGTATTATTGGTCCGATTGATTTTGCGATAATTGAAGCTACTGCCATTACAGAAGACGGCTTATTAATTCCTACAACTTCAGTTGGTAACTCTCCGATTTTTGTACAAGAAGCAGACCAAGTGATCATCGAGCTAAACGTAGCTCAGCTTGATGCATTAGAAGGTGTGCATGATATATTTGTACCAGGGCCGCAGGGTAAGCGTGATCCAATTCCAATGCTAAAGGCGTCAGATCGTCTTGGTACAATTGGTATTCCACTAGATTTAGATAAAGTAAAGGGTATTGTCATTTCAGATATTTTAGATGCGCCGTCAACAATTGTTCCAGCAGATGAAGAAACGGACATTATGGCGAATCACCTACTGAATTTCTTGCGTGAAGAAATTAAAGTAGGTCGTTTAACGACGAGTTTACGCCCAATACAATCAGGTGTAGGGTCTGTAGCGAATGCTGTACTATTAGGTTTCAAAGATTCCGAATTTGAAAATTTAGAAGTTTATTCGGAAGTACTACAAGATGCTGTTTTTGAATTAATGGATGCAGGAAAAGTAAGCTTTGCATCTGCTACTTCTATTACCCTATCTGAAGAAGTAGGAAACCGCGTTTACGGAAATTTTGAAAAATATGCTGATAAATTAGTATTACGCCCACAGGAAATTTCTAACTATCCGGAAATTATCCGCCGACTCGGTTTGATTTCGGTCAATACTGCACTTGAATTAGACATTTACGGGAACGTAAATTCAACACATGTTTCGGGTACGAAAATGATGAATGGTATTGGTGGTTCTGGAGATTTTGCTCGTAATGCACGATTAGGAATTTTCGTAACAAAATCGTATGCAAAGGGCGGGAAAATTTCGAGTATCGTGCCGATGGTTTCGCATGTAGACCATACTGAACACGATGTAGATATTATCGTCACAGAGCAAGGCGTTGCAGATTTACGTGGCTTAGCACCTAAAGAGCGCGTTGGCCGTATTATTGATAACTGTGCGCATCCTGATTATAAAGAGCAATTATGGGCGTACTTTAACGAAGCGAATGAAGTAACAGGTGGACACCATACACCACATATTTTAGAAAAAGCGCTTTCTTGGCATGTGAATTTAGCGAAGAACGGTACAATGCTAGATCCATCATTTGCTAAGTAATATATTAAGAAAAAGTGTTAGATTGACTGCAATCAATCTAACACTTTTTTGCTATGCCGTTGTTGTCCACTGCGGCGGTGCTTTCCGCGGGCACACAGTAAGCCGCAACCCTCGCTGACGCGCGGCTTGTTGCGTCTTACATTATGTGCTGTTCCCGCAGGAGTCACCGCCTTCGTTACCAACAACACGTGCTATCTACTAATTTTTTTATTAATAGCAAAAGAGTGAAGCTATAGCTTTTTTCGTTTTGCATAGCGATTGCTATGCCGTTGATGACCACTGCGGCGGTGCTTTCCGCGGGCACACAGTA
>Ga0213820_1000068_pt1 | contig 118899 bp, 108 predicted proteins | sample MC6MC0910MG_FD_179889 | JGI IMG/M metagenome (GOLD analysis project Ga0213820, IMG submission 179889) | Enriched soil aggregate microbial communities from Iowa State University, Ames, United States - MC6-MC0910-MG | ecosystem: Environmental > Terrestrial > Soil > Unclassified | place: USA...
ATGAATAGAGAATATTTCAATGGAGCGAAAGGTGGCGACTCCTGCGGGAAAAGCAAGCGAACCGAGACCCTGGACTGAGCGTAGCGAAGGAAGCGGCTCGGTGCTTGCCCGCGGAAAGCGCCACCTGTAGCGGAATGATGCCAGTATGCTAGTACTCATACTTAAAATTGTTGCAATATTTGTTTTACTTTATAAAAAATTCCCCTTTTCGGCTATCATAGGAAAGAAGAGAAAGAAAAGGAGTATCAATAAATGAACATTAGCGATTTTTCAATTAAAAGGCCTGTTTTTACGCTTGTTACGATGCTACTCGTCATTATTTTAGGTGGCGTCTCATTATTAAAAATACCGATTACATTAATTCCCGAATTAAATCCACCGATTGGCGTCGTTGTTACCTCCTATCCTGGCGCAAGCTCAACGGAAGTAAATGAAAAGGTCACGAAACCTTTAGAGGCGACATTGGCCACCTTGCCAGGCATAAAAAAGCTGCAATCTACCTCGCAGGAAGGCTCTAACTTAATTGTTCTAGAGTTTAATTGGACAACCAATATTGAAGATGTTCAACTCGATATTTTGCAGCGTATTGATATGACGCCGTTACCGAACGATGCACAAAAGCCAAGTTTTTTAAAATTCGACCCGTCACAGTTCCCGATTATTCAGCTTTCTTTACGTGCAGAAAATGACCAGGTGGATGTGCGGGTATTAGCCGAATCATTGGAGAAAGAGCTTCGTCGTACAGAAGGCGTTGCTAGTGTTAATGTTTCCGGTAAGTTAGTTGAAGAAGTACAAGTATTATTAGATGATTCGAAATTAAAAGCGAAAGGCTTAACCCAAGCTGATATTATTCAAATTATTCAAGCGAATAATGTATCACTACCTGGAGAGCCTGTGTTAACGACAGATGGCAAACTGTTGACGACGCGCATTGTAAGTACATTAACGACACCTCAAGATATTGCAGATTTAATCGTGTCCGTTAATCCGATAGATGGTCAAACACTTACGGTTGGAGATGTGGCGACCGTTGAGCGCGAAGAGCAAAAATCTTTAACAGAAACGCGTGCTAACGACCATCCGGCTGTGTTAATGTCCGTGTTGCAAGAGTCTGGCGCCAATACGGCTGAAGTATCAAAAGCCTTTCAACAATCGTTAAAAGACTTACTAGCACAGGAGCAATATCAAGGAGTCGTTGCTGACATCTTAGTGGATCAAGGAAACTATGTAGATTTAGCAATTAACAATATAGGTTCCTCATTACTGTTAGGCGGTTTATTTGCAATGCTTGTGTTATTTGTCTTTTTACGTGGTGTGAAAAGCCCGATAATTATTGGAATTGCCATACCTTATTCCGTAATCGTCACATTTGTATTAATGTATTTTGCAAATTTCACGCTTAATATTATGACACTAGGTGCACTGGCGCTAGGTATCGGCATGCTCGTTGACAATGCCATCGTTGTCATTGAAAATGTTGAACGTCATTTAGGACTTGGTCAAAAGCCAATAGAAGCAGCAAGACAAGGAACAAAAGAAGTAGCACTAGCTATCACTGCATCTACATTGACAACGATAGCAGTATTCATACCGGTTATGTTTATTGAAGGCTTAATTGGGCAAATATTTACGGAATTTGCACTGACGATTTCTTTCAGTTTAATTGCTTCATTATCAGTAGCTTTAACCGTTGTGCCGATGTTAGCAAGTCGTTTGTTAAAAATGAAAGAGCACAATATTAATGAAGTACGAAAGGCATCATCGTTTTATAAGCGCTACAACGCATCTATTGTGTGGGTGTTGAAGCATCGCCTTTTCGTTCTGTTGTCGGCAGTTGTCATCTTTGCTTTATCGCTCTTTGGCTTAACGAGAATTGGAACAGAATTTTTACCGGCAACTGATGAAGGTTACGCTTCCATTAGTGTCAATCTTGACAAAGGGGCAGCGATAACAAAAACAGAAAAAGTTGTGGCGGCAATCGAAAAGCGCTTAAAAGAAGAACAAGAAGTAGATGTTTATGTTAGTTTAATCGGCGGCACGCAACAATCGCAAGCGCGTGGACAAACAACTGCAAACCAAGCAGAAATCTATGTCAAGCTCGTTCCATTAGCAGAACGTAAACGCTCCATTTTTGAGTTTGTTGAGGAAGTTGAAAAGGATTTAAACGATGCGTTAGGGGAGCAAGCAGCTATTACATTTAATGTTTCTACTTCATCGGGTTCCTCTCCAAATACGTTGACATTCCGCTTAACCGATTCAGATGAACAACGTTTACATGCGTCAGTTGATAAAGTACAGCAAGAATTAAGAAGCCTTCAAGCTGTTACGAATGTAACGACGGATTTAGATGAAACGATACAAGAAATTCAAATAGAGGTGGATCGTGAAAAAGCGAAGGATTACGGCTTTGTACCGGCACAAATTGCTCAAACAGTCAATCAAATGACGAAGGGGCAGCTGACGACACAAATGATTGTCGACGGTGGAACGGTGTTATCCGTCTATACAGGTTTTGGACAGACGTTTAACGATAGTGTCGAATCTTTAAAAGCAATGGAGCTTCGTTCGCCAGCAGGACTTTTCGTTAAGCTGGATGCTATTGCGAACGTTTCTGTACAAGAAGGGCCAGTATCCATTAGGCGTTCCGATCAAGCGGCAGCCGTCGCATTTTTCGTCGATTATACAGCGAAGGAGTCATTAGGAGGTATTTCAAAAGAGGTCGATCAAGCTCTTGAAAAAGCGAATTTACCTGCTGCAACGCAAGTTGTCTTTAGTGGTGATCGTGAGCTTTACGATAGTGCCATTGATGACATGCTTTTAGCTGTTGCTTTGGCAGTCGTCCTTGTTTATATCGTTATGGCTGCACAATTTGAGTCGTTTAAATATCCTTTTGTTATTATGTTTACAGTGCCACTTATGATCATTGGTGTTGCGATTGCGATGTTTGCTACGAAAACATTACTGGGTGTAACGTCTGTCATTGGTATATTGGTGCTGGTCGGCATAGTTGTAAATAATGGTATCGTCCTTGTCGATTATATTAATCAGCAAAAGATGCAGGGCATGAAGTCGTATGATGCAATTTTACTTGCTACACAAGATCGACTGCGCCCCATTTTAATGACTGCATTGACAACGATTTTAGGCTTGTTACCACTTGCACTCGGTATCGGTGAAGGGACGGAGATGAATCAGCCGATGGGCATTGCCGTTATCGGTGGACTGATTACATCGACTTTGCTGACATTATATATTGTGCCAGCTGTTTATAGCTTAATGGATAAAGAAACGAGAAAATTGCCTTAAGTACAAGGGGGAAATGAGAGATGAGTGTTCATTTTTTTACAGGTTTTCCAGGGTTTATTACAAGTCAATTAATAGATGAGCTATTCCGCAAAAAGAAAACACAAAAAGTTATAGCACTTGTTTTGGCGGGGGAATATCCAAAAGCAATGATAGAAAAAGGCAAAATCGAAGTGGATTATCCACATTGTAAAATAGAGATTGTTGAAGGGGACATCACGCTACCGAATTTAGGAATGACAGATGAAGCCGTACAGGATATCCTGCCACAAATTGAAGTGTTCTGGCATTTAGCAGCTATTTATGATTTAGCTGTCCCGCGCGATATCGCTTGGAAAGTCAATGTGCATGGAACGGCGATGGTCAATGATTTTGTGCGTACGCTACCAAATTTACAGCGCTATATGTATTTCAGTACAGCATATGTTGCTGGGACACGTGAAGGAAAAATACGTGAAAATGAATTGATTCGCCCGCCCGCTTTTAAAAACTATTATGAGGAAACAAAGTTTGAGGCAGAGCTTCGTGTAGAAGATTTAAAATCGGAAGTACCAATTACAATTATTCGACCAGGAATTGTTCGAGGGCATTCTGAAACAGGGGAAACGATTAAATTTGATGGGCCGTATTTCTTTTTAAATATGGTGGATAAATTAAAATGTTTACCTTTTATCCCCTATATTGGTGTGTCTAGCTCTGCGATTAATGTTGTGCCCGTCGATTATATTTTACATGCCGCCATTTTTTTAATGGATGACAAAAGTGCGGAAGGTAAAACATTGCATTTAACAGACCCTAATCCACATCCTGTGCAAGAGGTATATCGCACGATGGTGAAAATTGTAACGAATCATTATCCGAAAGGGCGTTTCCCATTAGCGTTAGCAAAAAGATCGTTACAAGTGCCGTTTATTCGCAAGAAGCTTGGGGTCGAGCAAGAAACTTTAGATTATTTAACATGGAACGCTATCTTTGATACGAAAGAAGCGGTAGCAATACTGAAAAAGGGGAATATTACATGTCCCGATTTTATCCAAACGATGCCAAAGATGGTGGACTTTTATCTAGCGCATAAAGAAGATAAAAACTATCATATTCAAATAAAATAATGATGGATTTCTTTGTCAGCTTTTAATGATAGTGCTATAATTAACGAACAAAAGAAATATCCTTGGACATTTTGTTAAAGGGGAGTAGCTAGCAGATGCGAGCGATGCATCTGATTTCACATTCGTCAAGACATGGCTAATACCATCGGGTGTGATAGCAAATGTTGTTACTTTGCAATAGACGATAGCTGTAGTAAGAGAAGTGACAAATAGAAATTTGCTTAGCAAGACCTTTGCCTTCCTTCAGGCAGGGGTCTTTTCTTTTTCATTTTACTAGTAAATGATCGCAATTTTGGGTATACAGAGTTTAAAGGAGGAAGAACAGAGGATGGAAGCAATATTATTACAATATGGCTGGGTACTAATCGTACTAGTTGTATTAGAAGGATTACTAGCAGCGGATAACGCAGTAGTTATGGCTGTTATGGTGAAACACTTACCGCAAGACCTACAAAAAAAGGCACTTTTTTACGGATTATTTGGAGCATTAATATTCCGATTCTCTGCGCTCTTTGTTATTACGGTATTAGTTAATTACTGGCAAATACAGGCGGTTGGGGCTGCCTATCTGTTGTTTATGTCAGCGAAAAATATTTATGATTTGAGAAAAGGGAAAGATGATGATGAGGAAAGTGATGAGGCAACTGTAAAAAAAGGATCAGGCTTTTGGATGACGGTCTTAAAAGTTGAGCTAGCCGATATCGCATTTGCAATTGATTCGATGCTTGCTGCGGTTGCTATTGCTGTGACACTTCCACACTTAGGTAATTTTGATATTGGCGGCATTAATGGTGGACAATTTATTATTATGCTATTAGGCGGCTTTATCGGTGTAATTATGATGCGTTTTGCAGCTCAATGGTTTGTAAAAGTATTAAACGACTATCCTTCACTTGAAACAGCGGCATTTTTAATTGTTGGTTGGGTAGGGGTAAAACTTGCTGTTTTAACATTAGCTCATGAAAAAGTGGGCATTTTACCTGAAGAATTCCCGCATTCAACAGCATGGGAATTAACTTTCTGGATTGTGTTAGTCGGTATTGCTTTTGTCGGTTATTTGGTTGGTGTACGCAATAAAAAGCAAGAAAAGTAACGATGAATGTTTTGTAAAAATTAATAACGAAACTATTATTTCTAGATCCGCATTGCTTTCTGTGGGCAAGGCACGAGCCGCATCGCTCGCTGTACGTTTGCTTGTTCTGCAAAAAGTATGGCGGATTTTTGTTTTCTATTGAATAAATAGCTCGCAATTGCTAATTTTATACTGTATAGAACAGACCCTTTCTTTTTTTATTGTTTTTTTCTATACTAATATCTATCAAGTTTGGCATTATGAATGGAAGGAGCTGATGGGGTGCCTTGGAAAAAATCATCAAATAGACTAATCACACCGTTTCAGGCACTTGTGTCTTATTATTTCATAGCAATAGCAATTTCCTTCCTATTGTTACGACTTCCTGGCGTTCATCAAGCAGGTGTTAACGTTTCATTATTAGATAGCTTATTTACAGCAGTAAGTGCTGTTAGTGTAACGGGGTTAACAACGTTCAATATTTCGGAAACGTATACAACATTTGGGCTTGTTATGGTGCTTGTTATTTTACAGCTTGGAGCAATTGGTATTATGTCGCTTGGTACCTTTGTTTGGTTGCTTGTCGGCAAAAAAATCGGCATGCGTGAACGTCAATTAATAATGATTGATCATAATCAATATAATTTATCTGGTGTTGTTCAATTAATTCGAGAAATATTGAAAATTTTAATCGGCATAGAATTAGCAGGAGCAATTATTTTAACTGCGCATTTTATGAATTATTTCGATACATTTAAAGAAGCGCTAATACACGGTGTCTTTGCTTCTGTTTCAGCTACGACGAATGGTGGCTTTGATATTACGGGTATGAGTTTATTGCCGTTCCATAATGACTACTTTGTCCAACTAATAACAATGGTATTGATTGTGTTAGGGGCAATTGGCTTCCCAGTACTCGTGGAAATCAAAACATTTTTAATGCATCGACACGCGAATTTCCGTTTTAGCCTTTTTACAAAAATAACGACGACTACGTATGCGATTTTATTTATCGTCGGGGCGCTTGTTATTTTAGTGCTTGAATCATTCCACTCCTTTAAAGGCATGCAGTGGCATGAGGCGATTTTTTCAGCGATGTTCCATTCCGTATCGACACGCTCAGCGGGGCTTACAACATATGATGTAACTTCCTTCAGTGAGGCGACAGATATTTTTATGAGTTTCCTAATGTTTATTGGTTCATCTCCAAGTTCAGTTGGAGGCGGGATTCGGACGACGACCTTCGCCATTGCGATTTTATTTTTAATCACCTTTGCAAGAGGAAGAGAAGACATTCAAATTTTCGGTCGGGAAATCCATTTAATCGATGTCTTCCGTGCATTTGTTGTTATTTTAGTCGCTTGTTTTATGGTCCTAATCGCTACAATTATCCTCCTGATTACGGAGCCACATGCGACACTTATACAAATTATTTTTGAAATTACATCGGCGTTCGGAACATGTGGTATGTCTTTAGGAATTACTTCAGATTTGTCGGTAGTTGGTAAAATCATTATTATCATTTTAATGTTCATAGGACGAGTAGGTTTAATTTCCTTCCTGTATTCACTTGGTGGTGGAGGAAGAGGGAAAAAATCGAAATATCACTACCCGAAAGAACGCGTTATTATCGGGTAAACATTCGGTAAGCAAGGGTTATGGCTTACTGTGCAGAGCGAAAAGTACCGCCCAAGCGGACAACAACGGCGCAGTAAAAAAAGTGTTAGCTTGACGGCAGTCAAGCTAACACTTTTTCTCTTTTGGTCCAGCTTCTTTTTGCTTTATCGTTACGTGTAGTAGCTTTGCTTTTTTTAATCCTTTTCAGGATAGTTAACATGCAATGGTGGTGGCACGAGCCAGCCTTTATTTTTGTTTAAGCGCAACAATTTAGCACCTAGTTGTGCTTTATTCATGTGGAATTGGCCGTACATCAAGGCGATGTCCTCTCTAGTCGACATGCCCATTGCTTGACTACATGCAACTAATCCAGCAGCTAAATCAGCTGATAGCGCAGCGCTAATTTCAGGGTCATTTACTCTTGCACCTGGAGGAATGTCCTCTAATCTCGCTACAGGTCTTTCAGGCGGTGCAGGAGGTAAACCAACACCATTTGTTTTGAGTATTTTTTCTAGCTGTTTTACTTCATCTCTTAATACTTGGATAATATCTTCAATAATTTTCTGAAGATCCTCATCACCAGTATGATTATAAAACGTTTGATAGCCTGCAATTAAGCCATAGTCAACACCTAAATTAGTCCAAATTCCAAAAACCTCGCCGTAATGTAGCGGCTCATCTTTTGGATTCCCACTTAAAATTCCCATAGTTGTACATCCTCTTTTCTTTGGTTTTTCAAACAAAGTTAGTATGGATATAATTCGGAATTTAATTCGTAATAAAATCACTTAGAACAGATAAATGAAGCATATTTTTACTTTTAAAAATTCAACAAATAAGTTTATTGTTGTTTTGGAATGGGTACAACAAATTGTATGTGGTTATAAAAATGCCAATGTAGTACAACTGAGGTGCACTTGATAGGTAAAGAAAATGCAAAAAGTGAACCCAGTAATGAAACAGAAACAAAAGGAGAACGACAATATGACACTTACAAGCACAGCTAAACAAGACTTAAAGGACTTATTAAAAGAGACGCACAAACGCGGTATTATGAAAATAGATTACAGTGACCGAGTAAGCAGTATGACAGATAGTGAAGCATTAGGATTGCTCATTTCCGTTGTCAGACGAACATTATAGCATCTGATACAAATGATTTTCTTTTATTATATTGTATTTAATATTTAATATATCCTTTGCAAAGTTTTGCTATTTACAACATAAAAAAATAGCGTTTTAATTTATTTTAAGATGCCTCATAACATCACATGAAATAAGCAAATGGCAGGGAAAGAAGTATTTTAATGAAAAATATCTAAAAATTTAGAAAATTTACAAAAAAATATCCTAATTTATATTATAGCCTTATAGGTATTATTTACAGGTATATCTATGTAAATAATAAGGACATTGGAACTATTTATTTTTGCTTTCATTGTGAGTCCTTTACTAACACTAAAGTAGAGTAAATTAGGGGGAAATTTTAAGAAGAGAAAGATTTAAAACTGCTGACGAAGGCAAGTTTTTAATTTTAAAATTTAAAGAAGCGCTATTCCTTAAATTATTTTAAGGAAATAGCGCTTTATTATTAAAGAGAAGGGATTGTTGCAAAGTATGGCGCTTGACCGTGACGGAAGTAGGTTAAAAGATAACCACTTTTTTGTACAATTTTGCCATTTGAGAAATTCTGATAGTCCAAGTAATGCGGAATGATAAGCGTATGCTTAAACAATTCTTTTTCTGTTAAATTAAATTCCGCAAATTCTTCCCCTGCCATTTCAGGGTTTTCACGTAATGCGGCATAAAGCGCTTTTTGCTGATCTTCTGTTGGGCGCTCTTGCCACCATAATTTACGGGGCTGGAATTGCTGTGCCTGTAAATAATCAAGTTGCATTAAGCTTTGAATAATTTGTAAATTAGCACCTTCTACTGTCTCCAAAAACTCAAGTAAACGACGGAATAAATCTTCTAACTGATGGCCGATACGTGACCAGCCTTTCGTTTCCCAATACGTTCCAAAGTTTTGGAAGAAATCAAACGGTGTGTCAAATACTTCAGTTACTAAGTATTCAATTGTTTGATCCATTCGATGGTCATTCCAATATTTTTCAAGTACATCTTCTGCATGTTTAATGCGGACGATATCATCAAATGTTAAAACGTTATTTGAAAAGATTTCATATGGAGCTAAATCCACATAGGTATAGCCGAATTTTTTAGCTTCTAAACGAAGGCCAGTCCCTCGCAATAGTTTTAAAAACCCTAGCTGTAATTCCTCAGGTCGCATAGCAAAAACATCATTAAACGTTTGACGGAAGCTACTATAATCTTCTTCAGGTAGACCGGCAATTAAATCTAAATGCTGATCAATTTTTCCACCATCTTTGACCATTGTTACTGTTCGTGTTAGTTTTTCAAAGTTTTGACGGCGTTGTACGAGCGTGTTTGTTAAATCGTTGGTAGATTGAACACCTATCTCAAAGCGGAAAAGCCCTTTTGGTGCGTTGTCATTTAAAAATTGAATGACTTCAGGACGCATAATATCGGCCGTGATTTCAAATTGGAAGACAACGCCTGGCTGATGTTCATCTATTAAAAATTGGAACATTTCCATCGCATAGCTACGGCTAATATTAAATGTTCGATCGACAAATTTAATCGTACGAGCACCATTATTCATAAGATAACGAATATCTTCTTTTATACTTTCTCTATTGAAATAGCGCACGCCAACTTCTATAGAAGATAAACAAAATTGACAGCTAAAAGGGCAGCCACGGCTTGTCTCAATATATTGGATTCGCTTGCCTAAATGTGGTAGATCCTCTTCAAAACGGAATGGACTGGGTAATTCACGTAAGTCAATTTTAGGTGCTTGCGCGTGAATGCGAACTTTTCCGTCCTCTAAGTAACAAATGCCGGGCACATCTTCTAATGAAATTTCACCATGTAGATGACGTAGCAACTGCTTAAATGAAGTTTCTCCTTCACCCATCACAATGAAATCAACTTCTTCAATCCGACGTAACCAATGGTGGACATCGTAAGATACTTCAGGACCGCCTAGCAAAATTTTAACATCCGGACAAACGGTTTTTAACATTTTAATAACGTGTATCGTTTCTTCAATATTCCAAATATAGCAACTGAATCCTACGATATCGGGGTTTTTTTGAAATAAATCTGATACAATATTAAATGCAGGGTCTTTAATTGTGTATTCTGCAATGACTGGATTGTATTCAGGTAAAGCAGCAGATTTTAAATAACGCAATGCTAAATTTGTGTGAATATACTTTGCGTTTAAAGTAGTTAAAATAGTATTCATGCAGTAATCTTCCTTTCAACTTCTAATTGTAACAGTCAAGTAGCTGACAAACAATATAATTCCTTAGACCTATTTATTTTGTGAACGGTTCGTGAAATAATTTTAAATACTTAAATTTACTAAATTTTGTAATAATAGAATCGTACAGTCATAAAGTATAGTAAAGGCTCAAAATTTGAATGAGAGGTTTTTTACTCTTTTGAAAGGTTCGGTGAGAAAGTTGAAGCAAAATGATATAAATCAATGTTTTGGAAATCTTATGAAAAGTACTTCGTCACCAACACTTATACTCAATAAATCAGGAAAAATTTTGAATTGCAATGAAGCAGCTATTAAGCTGTTTAACCTAAATTTATCTTATAATGGCTTTTTAACAATGGACGAGCCATCCAATATGAAATGGGCTAACTTCGTGAAAAACTTACAAAGTGAGTTAAGATCTGAAGAAATATTTAACATTCGTAATAATAACAATGAATATGAAATGATGCATTTTAATTGCTTCTATGATCCAAATACTGAAGAAATCGTCGCACAATTATCAACAATCAATAACGACAGAGCAATTGAGTTGTATGTGAGCAGGGAGCAGGAAAAATCACAGTCCTTCAGCGCATACGATCATTTACCTTATGCTGTTATTGTAAGTGATGCGAGTGGAATTATTCTTGGTTTAAATAAATATGCAGAAATGTATTTAAAAATAGAGAAATCACAACTGCTTCATAAAGCACATCAGCATATATTTGATTCATTTACAATGAAAAACGGACAAATTACAACCTATCTCTCTAAGCTGATGGGGGAAAAGCATGCCAATATTCATGTTGTAGATGAAACGCAAGTAAGTAGAACTTGCTACTATGAAATCTCCAGTGTCTTTGACGAATATAACAATATTATTGTCACAGTTATTAATGACGAAACTGAGAAAAAGCAGTTGCAACATAAAGTAGAGCATCAGGAAGCACTAAATGTAGTTGGACAAATGGCGGCAAGTATCGCGCATGAGATTCGTAATCCGCTAACATCTTTAAAAGGTTTTACTGAACTTTTAAAGCTGAACGCCGATGAAGAATCACGCATGTATTTATCTGTTATTGATAGTGAATTACAGCGGATGGAGCAAATTTTATCAGAGCTTTTAGTATTGTCCAAGCCAACGACTATGAAAGTAGAGTTAATCGAATTAGATCACATTGTAAAACAAGTGATTGAATTCATGTTGCCTGATGCGTTAATGAAAAAAATTATGATTCAATATATACCGTCAGCTACTGAAGTCTACATTGGTGGCAATGAAAATCGTTTAAAGCAAGTATTTATGAACCTTATTAAAAACGCAATGGAAGCGATGAATAATGGCGGTACAATTACGGTTGAAATGAATGTTATTGACTGTACGATTGTAGAATTAACAATTAAAGATGAAGGCAGTGGAATGGATAGTACGACAATACAAAACTTATTCCAACCTTTTTACACGACGAAATCTACAGGGACAGGACTAGGCCTTGCTTTCGTGAAAAAGGTGATCGAAGAGCATGAAGGAATTATAGGTGTTCAAAGTGAAGTACAGAAAGGGACATGCTTCCATATGCAGTTCCCAGTTTACACATACAATCAATTGGACCCATTAGAAGTTCCGGAAAAAGATGCTGCTTATTTAGTAACGTAAATTGAACTTTCAATAGACTTAATATTGAATGCTTTTGACAATGCTTTTCAAAAGTCGCTATAATGACAGTTATAAAGAGCGAATTGAGAGGACTAGGCTATGACGTCAGAAGATTTAAAGCAAACTTTAAAATTATATATTGTATTATCCCGTGCCCATAAAGCAATTAATGAGATGACAAACCATTTTTTTCAGGAGAATGGCTTGAATCCAACTGAATTTGCGGTTTTGGAACTCCTTTATCATAAAGGCAGACAACCATTACAGCAAATCGGTAATAAAATTTTACTTGCCAGTGGGTCTATTACGTATGTAATTGATAAGCTTGAAAAAAGAGGCTATCTTTTACGGGTTTCCTGTCCATCAGATCGTCGCGTTACCTATGCAGAAATTACAGCGGAAGGTGAAGCGTTTATGGGCGAACTATTTCCAAAGCATGAACAACATTTACATGAATTGATGAGTGCTTTATCAGTCGAAGAAAAAGATGAAGCCATTACATTGTTAAAAAAATTAGGGCTTTCGATAAAAGATTTGTCTTATTAAAAAGAGTTGTCTCAAATGGTGTTTGAGGCAACTCTTTTTTTGCGTCAAATTTCATTTCTAGGGTAGGAAGTGACTGTTTTTAGAATGAATGATTGGAATAGCTGTTTTTGACCGTTAGCATTCGTTTTAAAGCACTTAGCAATCGTCGCTATAGTTTTTATTGGAAAATAAAAGAAAGGCTTTAGAATTTAATCTAAAGCCTTTCAGAGATTATGCCTTATTTTTTTGAGATTGTGGCTGCCATGGCAAACATAGCAGATGTTAAGTCTTGTTCATCATTATCATGAATCGTTAATTTTGTAATAAGTCCATCTTTTTCAAAAACTACCCCGATAACTTTTTCAGTATCAAAGTCTACAACATAGCCTTCAATATTTTTAATATCTTTAAATGCAGAAAGTTCTTCAGGTGATAATGCTACTGGACTTCCAACTGCATTCATGTAGTCTTGCATAGATGTTTTCACTGCATCATAGCTTGTTTCAGAAGTATTTGTTGTTTCGATACGCATAAATACTTCATCATCAGCATTTGATACTAACATATCTTTTCCTGGTTCTTCTTGAGTTAATTTAAATCCAGGTAATTGTTGGAATTTATAACCTTGCTCTTTACTTTTAGATTCTGACGCTGTCTCTTTTTTGTCGACACCATTTTGTACATATTGCACTTCTTGCTTTGGTGCAGTTTGTTCTTCTGTTTGTTGAGCATCATCTGTTGTAGGCGTTTCTTGCTTGTCGTCACCTGCAGTTTCATGATCAGATGGTTGTTGAGAGTTTGATGGTTCCTGTTGTTCAACATCTGACTGTTCTGTTTTATCAGAGGTATTACACCCCACGACTATAACAGCTGTTAGTAATAATGCAAGCATGGAAAATAATTTTTTTTGCATGAAAAGCCCTCCTTTTCTATATTAAACGTTAATTAAAGATAAAATGTTTCCAATTTTTTTTGTTATGATGTTAAAGGTAATACTAAAAACAATAATAAAACAAAAACGACATGCGCTACAATAACTAAAGGCATACTTTTTCGCCATTCATAAATAAAGCCCCAAATTAGGCTTGTTACGAGCGCTGCGATGATGCCTAGCTTAAAACCACTAAAGGCAATCGAAATGGCACATAAAATGGCTGTTACAAGTACTGCTAAAACAGGGCGCATAAAGCGCTTCAGTTGTTGCTGAACATAGCCACGCCAAAACAGCTCTTCACCAATGGCTACAATAAATACAAGTAAAATATAGTGCCAAATATTTTGTGGACCGTAAACTGTTAAAAACTTTTTCACTGTACTGATTAGTCCATCATTAATATATGGAGCAAGCCAATAACCAAAACGTATGATGCCATAGGTGATTGTACCGTATCCAATACCGAAAATTAGAAATTTCCAAGTTGGCAATTGATCTTCAATTGAGCCTGAAAGAATAGCTATCGCTATACATACAAGCAAAGTGAATGCATACAAGTACCAAAAAACAGCTGGGTTAGCAAAAGTAAAAGCAAGCATGCCATAAACGAATAATAAAGAAAGGAGTAATATTATTGTTTGTTTCGAATTTGTTTGCATAATTCGACCTCCATACTTTAATTTTACCAAAAAAATAGTCCCTTATCATCTGTTAAGACAAAAAGGGACTATTCAGACTATTAAGCTTCACTTGCATATAAGATTTTATAACGTTTATGGTTGACGACCGTTTTCTCTTCAATTTCAAGGGAATCAAAATTCTCCATATATGTTAGATCAACGATCACCGAATTTTCATTTACTTTTTCAACAATACCTTGCAAACCATCTTTAAACTCGATAATATTTCCAACTTCAGCTATTTTCACAGACAGTCAGCTCCTTCATCGACTAATAATATACAGTTTGCATGAAAAAAAGGAAAACGTAAAGTCTTTTTTTGAATAATTCATAATTTAATACACAAAATAACGGAAGAGAAGGGACTAGAAAAACATGGAACAATATGAAAAAATGCTTAGTCAATTACAGAACGGAGAAATACAAAGCATCGAAATTAATAAGGATCAATTTTATGAATTTCGAGAAGTATTAGTGAAACACCCATTATTTAAACACTTTAGAGGAGAAGCGAAGCAAAACGGGATTATTATTTACACTTATTTGGAAATACCTAGAAGTTAATTTTGTCGAACATTGTCGGAACTTAATGCTGTAAGAAATGAAATATAAATGTATAATAATGGTATGATTATTTGTATGTTGGAGGGTTGTATGAATGGTCAATCTACTCTTGAAACAAATGGAACAAACTCGTGAAATGATGATTCGCTCAGGTGTGGAAAACGGGTTACAGAATGCAAAAACCATTCAACTGAGTCGCAGATTAGATCAGTTAATGAATACTTACTATAGACAGACAACATTTGAAGAAGAAGATCAGGAAGATTTGTTTCAGTATTCAGAGTAAAACCTTTAGATTAGATGTTTATATATGAATTTATTGGGGAATACTTATTTTGAACACAGCAACATTCTCATTTCCCCCTTTTAGAGCAGTGATTCCCATCAACTGCTCTCTTTTTTTTGCTTATTCGGTATATATGCTGTACATAGAAAATTTAGTACAAGTAGTAAGAAGAGTTTGAATTATTGAATTGATTCAACTACACTAAAAACATAAACGAAATGGCATGCATAGTGGTGACTCTAGCAGCTCGATACTTTGTGGACAGAGACCGCCTAGCGCTTATTGAAGATTGAATGTTCGTGGTAAAAAATTGCCTAAGTAAAGGAGTTCGTACATATGGGGAAAGAACGTATTGCATTTATCGGTACAGGAGTAATGGGTGCTAGTATAATTAAACACTTATTGAAAAATGGTCATGAGGTGTCGGTGTATACTCGTACAAAAGAGAAAGCGGAGCCATTAGTGGCGTTAGGAGCTAGTTGGGCTAGTTCGCCAGCAGAAGCGTTTAAAGATAAGGATATAGCGCTAACGATGGTTGGCTATCCAGCAGATGTTGAGGAAGTTTACTTCGGTGACAATGGTTTATTCCAAACTACTAAGAAAGGCGATATTGTTATCGATATGACGACATCTGAGCCAACTTTAGCAAAGAAAATTTATCTTCATGCTCAAAGCGTTGGGGTTGAAGCACTAGATGCACCTGTTTCGGGTGGCGATGTCGGTGCTCAAAATGGTACTTTGTCTATTATGGTTGGTGGAGACCTTCATACCTTTAATCGTGTGACACCTGTCTTGCAGCAATTTGGCGCAAATATTGTTTATCAAGGTGAAGCAGGCGCTGGACAGCATGCCAAAATGTGCAATCAAATCGTTATTGCTTCAGGTATGATTGGTGTCTGTGAGTCACTTGCATATGGCTTAAAAGCGGGGCTCGATTTAACTACGGTCTTACAATCCATCTCATCAGGTGCTGCTGGATCTTGGTCTTTAAGTAATTTAGCGCCACGGATGATAAAGGAAGATTTTGCACCAGGTTTTTATATTAAACATTTCGTGAAGGATATGAAAATCGCTTTAGATGAATCTAAAAAGATGGGTATCTCTTTACCAGGGCTAGCGTTAGCTTATGAAATGTACGACAAGCTGATCGCAGAAGGCTATGGTGAAAATGGGACACAAGCTTTGCTAAAGTATTATCAATAAATCGTAAAATGGAAAAGTGTTAGATTGATTACTATCAATCTAACACTTTTTTTATCGCCACAAAAGTGCCATCAATCGCCACAAAAAGGCTGCGAATCGCCTGAAAAACAGGAGATATCGCCAGTAAAACGCTCTATTCTTTACTAAATAGTTGAGCGTCTAAAGAAAATCGAGATGCCCCAGCAAGTGCAAAGTATAGTGCTATAGCTGCTAATGCTAAATCAAACTCATAGCCCGCTAATCCGTCCGCTCCGATAAAGCCAATGCTAAGCTTTGCTGTAAAAATAGCAACAATCATTGTTATTGTTAGTAAAGCACCAAAAATTCTTGTTGCTAAACCTAAAATAAGAGCAGCTCCGCCCACTAATTCAATAGCCGCCACGATATACGCCATAAAACCTGGTATACCTAGACTAGTAAAGAAGTCCGCTGTGTAACTGATGCCCCCTTGGAATTTTTGAAAACCATGCACTGCAAAAATGATGCCGAGTACGACACGTAAAATAGTTGAACCAATATTTTGCATAATGTAATTACTCCTTTTCTTTAACTTACATTTCGTAACTTAGTTTATTTTTAAAAACAACTTTTGTCAAGTAACTAAGTGTCGATTTTAAGAACTGATTTTTAAAAGGTGATATAATCTTAAATAGCAACTAGTAATAAAGGAGGGGAGTAAATTGAATCAAAAAACTATTTGTCCACGATTTGAAAAGGCACTTATGCTATTGAATCATCGTTGGAATACTTTGCTTATTTATCAATTACTGGATGGCCCACAACGTTATTCGACGATTAAAAATCAGTTAAATATTAGTAGTCGGGTGTTAACAGAGCGACTAAAGGAGTTAGAACGTGAGGAAATCGTTTTACGCACCGTGATTCCTTCTACACCAGTCGTTATTGAATATGAGCTAACAGAAAAAGGATATGCCATCACACCTGTGCTAAAAGCAATTGAACAATGGTCTTCGGAATGGGTAACGATTACTGAGGAATAATAAGAAAGATATTCAAGCGAGGGGGCTTGGATATCTTTTTTAGTTTTTTCGAAAATAGGAGGCATGCAGTAACCAATTAATGGTCATTTAGCAGTTATGTTTTAGTAGAAATACTGTTATATTGTAAATAATATTATTTTTAATTTAACAAATGGTATTTTTTAATACAGGAAGGAATTAATTTAATATTATAAGAAAGAAAGGGAGGGATTGAATGAATCAAAGGCATGTAGGGGAACGACAGCATCGCAGTCAGCTAGCACTCTATTTATCATTGCCAATACTATCGTGGGCATTTTACGATTTTGCTAATACAATATTTTCTTCGAATATTAATACAGTATTTTTCCCATTTTATATGGACGAAGTATTAGGGACAAATGAAGTTATGCAACAAGTAGCAAGTACATTTATTTCGTATGCGAATGCTTTAGCAAGCTTTTTCCTAGTCATTTTTTCGCCACTGTTCGGTGTATGGATTGATCAAACAGGCTATAAAAAACGGTTTATTGTGTGGTTTGCCTCGATTTCTATTTTATTTACTTTTATGATGGGCGTTTTTGCAAATCTAGAAATGACTACAAATTATTCAGGGGTACCACTTAGTTTATTTTTAGTCGTCGCAAGTTTTGTTATTGCGAAGTTTTTCTTTAATTCTAGTCTCGTATTCTATGATTCGATGATGGGGGATCTTGGGACAAAAGAAGAAATGCCCCTTATTTCAGGTTATGGAGTAGCGATTGGTTACTTAGGCACTATTTTTGGGTTGCTTGTTTATTTATATGTCGGAAACAGTGATTTCCACCGTGCATTTATACCAACAGCCATTTTATATTTATTATTTTCATTGCCCTTATTTTTCATTAATAAAGATACGCCGATTCCAAAAGAGCATCGTAAGACAACAAAGTTTTTTGATGGCTACAAGGAAATTATACGTACATTTAAGGATATGAAGCAATATAAAGCAATCTTTACGTTTATGATTGCTTACTTCTTTTTAAATGATGCCATTGCTACGACAATTGCTATGATGGCTGTGTATGCGACAACCATTGTAGGCTTTTCATCAGGTCAATTTATCATTCTGTATTTAGTTTCTACCGTATCGACTATTATTGGCTCACTTGCCTTTGGTTATATTACAAAAGCAATTGGCGCCAAGCGAGCGATTACCATTGTTGCGTTATTAATGATTGTCGCACTTACTTTTGCTGTTTTTGCAACAGAGCAGTGGATGTTTTGGATTGCCGGCAGTATGTTTGGTATTTCGTTAGGCTCCATGTGGGTTACTTCAAGAACCTTTATTATTGAGCTATCTCCGGATGATAAACGAGGTCAGTTTTTCGGTCTATTTGCTTTTTCTGGAAAAGTATCATCGATCATCGGACCAGCTGTTTATGGAACGGTCACATTATGGATGAAAGATTACGGCACATTAGCAAGTCGCGTAGCATTATCCACATTAATATTGATGACAGTTATTGGGTTATTCGTGCATCTAAAAGTTCATGATAATAATGGAAATAGCAAGTAGGAGAATTGTAGCGCCTATGATACAATTGAATTATAATTTAATGTTGAAATAGAAAGGAGCGGGGTTGCTTTGGAACATAAAGGCATATTATTAGAGAGTGGCACAAATGAGCTAGAAATCGTTGAATTTGAAGTAGCTAACAATAAATTCGGTATAAATGTTATTAAAGTAAAAGAGATTATCCAACCAATTCCAGTAACGTTTATTCCACACGCGCACCCGCATGTAGAGGGAATTATTCAATTAAGAGGCGAGGTATTACCGGTAGTTGATATGCTACGAGTACTCGGAATACAAGGTGCAGAACGTAATCCACAACAAAAATATATTGTTGCTGAGTTTAATAAACAACGAGTTGTTTTCCATGTAGATAATGTGACACAAATTCACCGTATTTCATGGAATCAAATCGAAAAACCTTCGGATATGTATCAGGGGGGCACTTCGCAAGTAATTGGTGTTATTAAGCAAAATGAACAAATGATTCTATTGCTAGATTTTGAGAAAATTATGGTGGACATTAACCCTGATTCGGGTATTAGTGTAGAGTCAGTTAAAAAACTTGGTAAGCGTGAACGTTCTGAAAAACGTATTTTAATTGCTGAGGATTCACCATTATTACGGAAATTATTATTTGATACAATGAAGGAAGCCGGTTATGAGAATGTAGAGTTTTTTGAAAATGGCCGTGATGCTTATGAATACTTAGAAGCATTAGCGAATAGTGGCAGTAACGTAACAGAACATGTTCAATTAGTTGTTACAGATATTGAAATGCCACAAATGGATGGTCACCATTTGACTCGTAAAATTAAAGAGCATACTGATTTACAAAAGCTACCGGTCATTATTTTCTCTAGTTTAATTACAGATGATCTTCGTCATAAAGGCGATCAAGTAGGGGCAGAGGACCAAATTAGTAAACCCGAAATTGCAGAGCTTATTTTACGCGTCGATCAACTTATTTTATAGAGCTAGAAGAAGGAACTTCACAATTCTAATAAGTGGTATCCTGAAATATTAATAAAAATGAAAGTCGGATACCTTTTTGGTTCCGACTTTTTTGTATAAATGACGGTGCTATTAACACAAAATAAGTAGTACTACCGATTGTCCTGAAAAGGAAGTGATTATTTGAATGATTTGAAAACGGCTATTATTGATATTGGCTCGAATACGATACGTTTAGTACTGTATCAGTATGATAATGAAGAGGGACTTCGAGAACTAGGCAATATTAAAACGGTTGCACGTTTACGAACATATTTGCAACCTTCGGGTGATATGTCGGAAGAAGGCATTTCCGTACTTACGGAAACTTTATGTACATTTAAAGCGATGCTTGATGATTTTGAAATTGTCGATGTGAAAGCGGCTGCAACCGCTGCCATTCGCCAAGCGACGAATAGAGAACAAATTATTGCGTTAATGAAAGAAAGAACTGGTATACAAATAGAGCTTTTGTCTGAAGAGGAAGAGGCGTATTTCGGTTACGTTGCTGTAGCACATTCGATGGGTACACCTTCTGCTGTAACGATTGATATTGGTGGAGGTAGTACGGAAATAACGCTGTTTAAAAATAAAGAACTGCTCGAATCTTTTAGTTTTCCTTTTGGAACGGTGTCGTTAAAACAACGTTTCGTCAAAGGTGACATCATGAATAGTAGCGAAAAGAAAGAGCTGATTGCCTATGTCAAAGAGCAATTCCAATCACTTGCTTGGATACAACAAGTAGGTTTACCGATTATTGCAATAGGGGGCAGTGCCAGAAATATTGCCCAAGTGCATCAACAACGGCATCAATACCCGATTGCCAGTGTACACGGCTATGAAATAGCTAAAGCGGATTTAGATGAGCTTAGTATGTTTTTGGGCGGTTTAAGCTTCCAACAATTAAACCATTTGGACGGGTTATCGACGGACCGTGCAGATATTATTGTCCCTGCCCTTGAAGTGTTTCGTGTGCTAATGGACATTGTCGGTAGTGCAGTATTCCAGCTTACGAAAAAGGGTTTACGGGAAGGGCTCATTATTCATCGTATTTTACAAGAAGATCAACATGCTTTTGATAAATATAATGTGTTTGAGGGAAACGCTAGAAGATTAGCTAGACAATATGGACGGTCAGAACTAGAAGTTGATTATTTAATGCATTTAGCAGACCAGTTATACCGCGAGTGTTGCCATTTAAACTATTTCCAATTTAACGACTATGATTTGCAATTGTTAAGAAAGGCTGCCAAGATTTTTAATATTGGGGAGTATATAGAGTTAAGCTCCGCCAGCCAACATACCTTTTATTTAATAGCCAATCAATCCATTGATGGTTTGAATCATAAAGAGCGACTAAAATTAGCACTTTTAGCATCGTATAAAAATAAAGATTATTTTCAACGTTTCGCTGCTCCTTTTTTAGAATGGATGAGCCGGGAAGAGTATCGCAAATTGCGAGATTTTGGCGCACTGTTAAAATTCGTCTATGCGTTAAATGTATCGAAGAGAACCATTGTGCATGCGATTGAAATGCAACCTCATGACAATTTTGTCCAGCTTAACGTGTATGTCAAAAAAAATGCTGCTGCTGAAAAATATCAAGCCAATCGACATAAGAAACATCTAGAACGCGCTCTAAAGATACCAATTAAAGTAAACTTTATGGAAGAAGGGTGGAACCAAGATGACAACGGAAGTAACAAACAATCGATTACATGAAGAAGAATTTTCAGAAGCACATAGCCGATTACTCGAAGAAATAGCCAAACCTCAATATTATAATAATCGTGAATTAAGCTGGTTAGCATTTAACGAGCGTGTTTTAGAAGAAGCAGAGGATGTGAATAATCCTCTGCTAGAACGTTTGAAGTTTTTAGCGATTTTTAGCTCCAATTTAGATGAATTTTTTATGGTGCGTGTAGCAGGGCTACAAGACCAAGTGCGTGCTGGTTTCCATAAAGCTGAAAATAAATCTGGTTTAACACCTAAAGAGCAATTAGCAAAAATTGCTGAGCGTACGCAAGCATTAGTGCGCCGCCAAACGGAAGTATATCGACATTTAATTTATGATTTATTACCCCAACATAATGTACATATTGCAGACATGAAAGATTTAAATAATACGCAAAAAGCGTATATTAATGAAATGTTTGCTGAGACCATTTTCCCTGTGTTAACGCCTGTAGCAGTAGATGCCTATCGCCCATTTCCAACATTGCTCGGGAAGACTTTAAATTTACTCGTCCTATTAGAGCAAGATGAAACCGATTTTGAAAGCCGTGAAAAGGTGGCAATCGTGCAAGTACCTTCCGTTCTAGATCGTTATATTAAAGTACCTAGTGCAGAAGGCGAAACGGTTATCGTGTTACTTGAGGATGTGATAGTTGCGCATATTGAAAAACTCTTCTATGGATACAGTGTAAAATCTGCACAGGCCTTCCGTTTAACACGTAACGCGGATTTAACGATTCATGAAGAAGGAGCCCGCGATTTACTTGTAGAAATTGAAAAAGAACTGAAGAAACGAAAATGGGGCGTCGGTAGCCGTCTAGAAGTACGTGTTGGGGAAATGAATGAAGAAGTCCTTGCTTATTTATTGGAAGAATTTGAAATCGAAGAGACGGATGTTTTTCATATTGATGGTCCATTAGATTTAACCTTTATGTTCTCATTTGTTAAAGGTATCTCTGTAGGACGGGAACATTTAGAATATGAAAGTTTTATTCCACAGCCACCAATGGATTTACAATCAGATGAAAATATTTTTGAAAAAGCATTACAACAGGATATTTTCTTCCATCATCCATATGAATCATTTGCACCGATTGTAGACTTTGTTTCAGAGGCTGCGGTCAATCCAAATGTCTTAGCGATTAAGCAAACATTATACCGAGTTAGTGGCAATTCGCCCATTATCCAAGCATTAAAGCTCGCTGCTGAAAATGGCAAGCAAGTGACTGTTTTAGTAGAGCTAAAAGCACGTTTTGATGAAGAAAATAATGTTCATTGGGCGAAACAGCTTGAGCAAGCGGGATGTCTAGTTATTTATGGAATGAATAATTTAAAAACCCACTCTAAAATTACGCTCGTTGTCAGTCGCCGAAATGGGAAAATTGAACGCTTTGTCCATCTTGGAACAGGAAATTATAATGATGCCACTGCCAAAATTTATACGGATATGGGCATCATAACAACGGACAAAGAATTTGGCATCGATGCTACGAATTTCTTCAACTATTTAAGCGGCTATACGGAAAAACCTACATTCAACCATTTAGTTGTGGCACCGTTCGATATTCGAGATGAATTTATCCGTTTAATGGATGAAGAAATTAGTTGTCATAAAAAATACGGAAATGGCTTTATTCGAGCGAAGATGAACTCATTAACAGATAAGGATTTAATGATGAAGCTATACGAAGCTTCGATTGCCGGCGTAAAAGTAGAACTGATTATTCGCGGAATTTGCTGTATACGACCAGGTATCCCAGGTATAAGTGACAATATCACTGTCACGAGTATCGTTGGACGATTCCTTGAACATTCTCGTATTTACTGGTTCCATCACAATGGTGAAAATAAAGTGTACTTATCTTCTGCAGATATGATGACAAGAAATATGATAAAACGAGTTGAAATTCTATTCCCTGTCTATTCAATCGAAGCAAAAGCTCGTATTATGGATATAATGAACAAACAACTTGAGGATACTGCAAAAGCTCGAATTCAAGATTGTAATGGCAAATATCATTATAAAGAGTTCGATCGAAGCGAAGACCCTATTAATAGTCAGGAAATTTTCTTAAAGGATGCTCTAAAACCGACGCTGGATGAAGAATAAAGTATGAGCGTATTAGACGACTAGAGTAAACACGCTACCTAGAGAGGGATATAATGAAAAAATATAGAGAGAATGTAGCGCAATTCGCAAACTATCGACAGATGGCACTGCTTAATCCATTTGATGCAGTTGTATGCTTGAAAAAGGCGGATGATGGGGAATTTGAAATTGTTCATTATAACGACAAACTCGCATTATCTATAGCGGTGCAGGATGTAAAAGCCACTAAAGCAAAGCAATTTTTTAGCAAGCAATGTTGGCAGCAATTATTCAATATTGTACATCAAGAATTTAACATTGCACGGAAGATTGAGCTTTATTCAGAGACGGCGCAAATGCAAAAATCATTTGCGGTAAGTGTGCAGCAATTAGAGGCATCACTAATAGCTGTCGTATTACGTGAGGAACAGAATGATACGAAGCCTTATTTGCAATTTGTTGAACAACATGTATGTCCGGTTTTAACGACTGATTTACAAGGTCGTATTATTCATCAAAACGTTGCCGCTACGTCTATATTGTCGAGGGAACATCACAACCTAATAGGACTTGATATTTTTTCATTATTAGAGTGCAACTATGTAAATGCAGTACAATTGTTATTTGCTAAAACAATCGAGGGTGCTACATTGGATATGCCAAAATGTTTATTTAAGGGCAACTTACTAAGTAGTGAACCATTTTATTTACGTATTCATCCAACCTATTATAATGGGGAACTCATTGCCGTACATTTCTTTGTTAGAGACGCTGAATTTTTGAAGAGTGATTATGATGCCTTTTATTATTTAGCCTTAAAAGATGAATTAACCGGTATTTGGAATCGTAGAGCGTTTAAAGAGCATTGGCATCAGCATTTGAATGATAAACAAAGTGAAAATCAACAGGCAACCATTATTTTAGTAGATATAGATCGCTTTAAAAAATTTAATGAAGCCCTCGGTGAGAGCAAGGGTGATGAATTAATGCGGATGTTTAGTCAAAGACTTCGAGCACTTTGTCACGCAAAATGCGCACTCTATCGTTATAATAGCGACGAATTTATTTTTATTTTAAAGGATGCATCGGTCGACAACATCGAGCAATTAGCTAGTTCGGTGTTAGAATCGTTGAAACAGCCCTTTATGATTGATGAACAAGAATATTTTATTAGCGTTTCGATTGGTATTTCCTTAAGCCCAGCAGACGGCAAGGATCTCGAAACACTTGTAAGAAAAGCCGATCAAGCTTTATTTTCTGCTAAGGAGCACGGTCGTTCACATTATCGCTATTATCGTGATGATATGACGAATGTCTTTCCAAATGAGGCGTTGATGGAGGCCCATTTACGTCGGGCAATTGAGTTCAATGAGCTCAGTATTCATCTCCAACCACAGATGAATTTAAACGATAATAGCATTAATAGCTTTGAGGCGTTGTTGCGATGGAATAATCGTAAGTTTGGTTTCGTCTCACCGGCACAATTTATACCGATTGCCGAAGCAACAGGCTTAATTGTAGAAATTGGTGATTGGATTATTAGCGAGGTTTGTCGCTACCAAAAGGAATGGAGCTTAAAAGGATATCGACCGGTGCGAATCGCCATCAATATTTCGCCAAAGCAATTTAGAAAAGAAAACTTTGCTCGCAAGATTAAAGCAACATTAAAGAAATATGATGTGGCACCACAATTAATTGAAGTGGAAATTACAGAAAGCTCCATGACGAATGTTCATGAAACATTTTCAATCTTAACGGAATTAAAGCAGCTAGGGGTTTATGTGTCTGTAGATGATTTTGGTACAGGCTATTCATCACTGAGCTATTTAAAGCGCTATCCAATCGATATTATTAAAATTGATCAATCGTTTATTGCTGATATTGCAAAAGATGATAAAAATGAAGCGATTATTAAAGCTATTATTTCTATGTCCCATAATTTAGGGCTTGAAGTCATTGCAGAAGGAATAGAGGAGCCATCACAAGTGGCATTTCTAAAACGTCATCGTTGTCAAAAAGGACAAGGCTATTTATATAATAAGCCATTACCTGTGGAATCCATTGTTGCACAATATTTTGTAGGGTAATTCGAATTACAGTTTTTTGTTTACTGCCGTTGATTTCCGCTACGGACGGGCGCTTTCCGCGGGCACATGGTAAGCCGCAACCCTCGCTAACGCGCGGTCTGTTGCGTCTTACATTATGTGCTGTTCCCGCAGGAGTCGCCCGTCCTCCGCTCCAATCAACTTAATAAAAAACAATGAGCAATAACTTCATTATTTCTTTTGTCAAAACTCTAAGCCCCTCGAGAATCTCGAGGGGCTATTTTAAAAATATTTTCTATTTTGAAGGTTGTGCCTTCATGCCGTTTAGCACAACTGCTGTGAAGTGTGCCATTTCCGTAACTAAATCAAATTCTTCGTTATGAATTAACCAATCATAAACATTTGCACGCATACATCGTTGAATAATGTGTTGCATTTGAATTGCTTGTAAATCGTTAACAAACTCCCCTTGTTGAATGCCCTCATGAATATACGAATTAATAATTTGAAAAATTTTACGCTGCGGGCTAATTAAATAATGATTCTGTTCAACTTGATTGGTCATCGCGGCAGTATACACTGTTCGCAATAAATCTTTCCCGACAACAGTTGTTAAATATAACATTTGCTCCTTATAAAGCAATAAGATTTTTTCACTTGCTGGTAATGTTTGATCGATTTTTTTCTCGACCGTACTATAAAAACTATCCAGCTCCTCAAACTTTTCCAAAATAACATCATATTTAGATGGGAAATGTGTATAGAATGTACCTTTGGACACTTTACATGCTTTCGTAATTTGTTCAACAGATACATGCTCAAAACCATGTTTATTAAATAATTCTAATGATGTTTTAAGTAACTTTTCACGAGTTTCTAATGCCTTTTTCTGGCGAGTAGTTAACGAATTCATGCCGTTCTGCCTCCGTATAAAAAATATCCTATAATAATAATCATGACATATATTCAGAAAATATAAAATTTTTTAATTGACGAGCTCTAATAAGTTTGTTTATGATTTAATTGACCGTAGTCAGTGACCGCGGTCATCAAGAGTATCTCGTTATTAATGTTACGACAAAAACATAAAGTTTGCTAGTGTATCAGCGCTTATTTACGCAATTCACAGGAAATGGGGGAGCTCAAATGAAAGAGAAATTAGGTTTTATCGGTTTAGGTAATATGGGTTTACCGATGTCGATAAACTTACTTCGTGCAGGCTATGAAGTGTATGGCTTTGACACAAATGCTCAAGCAATGGAGCAATTTATTGCAGAAGGTGGTGTAGGTCTAACAACCGCTAAAGCAGTTGCAGAGCAAAGTGAAGTCATTCTGACAAGCTTACCGACACCTCAAGTAGTTGAACATGTCTACACATCACAAGAGGGCATTTTACAAAATGCTAAGCAAGGAAGTTTACTTATTGATTTTAGTACAGTAAATCCAGAACTAAATAATACGCTACATCAAAAAGCTCAATCTTTAGGTTTACGATATCTTGGAGCCCCAGTGAGTGGTGGTGTGATTGGCGCAGTTAATGCCACTTTAACCATTATGATCGGTGGGGAAGAAAAGGATTATCAAAGTGGAGCTTCAATTTTCGGAATAGTCGGTAAAAATATTTATCACCTAGGTACTTCACCAAGTGTTGGTACACGAATTAAATTGCTGAACAATTTAATGATAGGGTTCTATACACAAGCTGTAGCTGAAACGATTGTACTTGGAGAAAATATGGGAATTTCTGCAGATACGCTATATGAAGTATTAAGTAATAGCTACGGTCAAAGTCGTATTTATGAACGCAATTACGTAGAATACATGAAAAATGAAAATTATGAGCCGGGCTTTTCTACGAATCTACTTCTTAAAGATTTACGCTTAGCGCAAAATATGGCGACTGAAGCAGGAGTACCTCTTCGAATTGGGGAACAGCTAGTGAATCTTTACAATGATATATCAGCAGAGGGCTATGGAGAACATGATATGTCTGCTGCTTATTTAAGTTTGAAAGAAAAATGTACGATTAAACAAATTTAAAGGAGGATAAAAGATATGACGACAGCACAAGAAGTGAAAACATTAACGCATTTTATCGGTGGAGAAATGATTGAAGGGAAAAGTGGTCGTTACGGTTCGGTTTATAATCCAACAACAGGAGACGTTATTGCAAAAGTTCCACTTGCAACAGTAGAAGAGACACGTGAAGCGATTGCTAAAGCGAAGTTGGCATTTCCTAATTGGCGCGATACATCCGTATCCAAACGTGCGGAAGTCGTATTAAAATTCCGCAATTTAGTTACAGACAATATGGAAGAGCTATTACAAATTATTTGTACGGAAAGCGGTAAAACGATTGAAGATGCAAGAGGTGAAATTACAAGAGGGCTAGAGTCTGTTGATTTAGCGATCGGTGCGCCACATTTAGTAAAAGGTGAGTACTCTGTCAACGTTGGAGGTCAAATTAATGCATATTCTGCCAAGTATCCGCTAGGTGTTGTAGCGGCAATTTCACCATTTAACTTCCCAATCATGGTGCCGTTAGCCCAAACAAGTATGGCAATTGCAGTCGGCAATGCCGTTGTGTTAAAAGCATCAGAGCGAGTTCCGATGACAGCATTATTTGTCAGTGAGCTATGGAAGAAAGCTGGATTGCCAGATGGCATTTGGACAGTAGTGAATGGCGATAAAGATGCCGTTAATGAACTTTTAGAAAACCCAACTGTGCAAGCGATTTCATTTGTAGGCTCAACGCCGGTTGCGCAATACATTTATGAAACAGGTTCAAAATATGGTAAACGTGTCACAGCGCTAGGTGGAGGTAAAAATAACATGGTTGTAATGCCGGATGCAGACCTCGAACAAGTGGCAAATGCATTTATCGGTGCAGCCTATGGTGCGGCATCGCAACGTTGTATGGCCATTTCAACAATCATGCCTGTTGGTAAAGACACAGCAGATCGTCTCGTTGCTATTTTAAAAGAAAAAATTACGGCATTAAAAGTAGGTGCTTATACAAACAAAGATACAGACTTTGGTCCAGTCATTTCACAGCAATCAAAAGAAGCAATTCTTGCTGCTATTGATAAAGGCGAAGCAGAGGGGGCAACGGTTGTTTGTGATGGTCGTGAGCTAGCTATTGTCAACGAATCCAAAGGGTTCTTTGTCGGTCCAACGTTATTAGATCATGTAAAACCAGGTATGGAAATTTATGAACAAGAAATATTTGGCCCTGCTCGTAATGTTGTCCGTGTGGATTCATTAGATGAGGCCATTGAACTGATTAATGAGCATGAGCTTGGCAATGGGGTTACAATCTTTACAAATGATGGGCTTGCCGCACGTAAGTTTACAACAGAGATAGATGTAGGGATGGTAGGCGTCAATGTTCCAATTCCAATTCCCGTTGGATACCATAACTTTGCTGGATTTAAAGGATCACGTTTCGGTGAGGGGCATATGTTTGGACCGGATCAGGCACGTTTCTTTACAAAGACTAAAACTATATCAGAACGCTGGATGACAAATAATGCTTCATCCGCATCTACATTTGCATTTCCAAGTAATAACGATTAATGACGTAAATAGCGCTGGATAAAGAAAATACAGATGGCGATGATTTCAGCGGGCTCATGCAAATAGCGAAAAACAGCTCCTTGTTTGCCTGCTGAAACATTCACCTGTAGCGCAATAATGCGATTCATAGCACTTTCTATATAAAGATAGGTGGGGTGTGAAATGTTAGCGTATATCGGACTTTTTGGAAGCTTAGCATTATTGGTTTTTTTAACAATGAGAGGGGTCAATTTACTTATTTCTGCACCATTAACTGCTTTAATAGCGGCGTTAACGAATGGTCTTGCTTTCTTCCCACAAACTGCAAATGACAATCAAGCTAATTTTTTAACAAGTTATATGGATGGATTTACGGGCTTCGTTGGTTCTTGGTATTTAATGTTTATGGCAGGTGCAATATTCGGGAAAGTAATGGAAGATACAGGTGCAGCTGATAGTGTTTCTAAATGGATTGTTGAAAAAATTGGCGTAAAGTATGCCACATTTGCAGTAGTTTTAGCTGCAGCAGTGTTAACGTATGGTGGTGTTTCGGTATTTATCGTTGCGTTTTCTGTATATCCAATGGCAATTAGTTTATTTAAGCAGGCAAATTTTCCACGTCGTTTTATTCCTGCGGCACTTGGTTTAGGTTCTGTGACCTTTACGATGACATCGGCAGGCTCACCAGAAATTCAAAACTGGATTCCGATACCTTATTTAGGGACGACGCCATATGCAGGATGGCAAGTAAGTATTGTCGTTGCCTTATTTATGGCGATTGGTGGGGCACTATGGCTCAATTGGATGATTAAGCGTGCCGTGAACAAAGGGGAAGTCTTTATTGAACGCTCAACAGATCCAGTAGTAGACAAAACGCGTAAGCTCCCTAGTCCAATTTTAAGCTTAGTGCCTTTACTAGTCGTTTTACTAATTTCATTTATTTATCATGATTCACTTGGCACATCGGCTTTAATAGTTGCTTTAACGAGCGGTTGTATTACGGCGTATTTAGTCAGCTATAAATATGCAAAATCCGTTAGTGCAACACTAGCAGCTGGCGCAATGGGCGCAGTTGTAGCAATTGCCAACACGGCCGCAGTAGTCGGCTTTGGTGGTGTTGTAAAAGCGACACCGTCATTCGTAGCGACTGTAGACTTGATGACTAATATTCCTGGAAATCCATTAATAGGTGGCGCTCTTGCCATCGCAGTTATTGCAGGTTTAACAGGATCGGCGTCAGGGGGACAAACGATTGCTATGCCATTACTAGCTCCGCACTATATTGATATGGGGGTTAATACAGAAGCGTTGCACAGAACGATTGCGATTGCATCTGGCTCGCTAGATTCATTACCACATGGTGGGTATGTAGTAACAACGATTAATTCTGTATGTAATGAAAAACATAAGGATGCCTATTTACCTTTTGGTGCTTTAACAGTCGTCATACCAATTATCGGCACGATTATTGCAATACTATTATTCTCATTAGGGATGTAGGAGGGACATAAAGAAATGAATGGCAAAACAGTATTTATTACTGGTGCTGCTCGTGGAATAGGATTATCCATCGCTCAGGCATTTGCTGAGCAAGGCGCGCATGTTGTGATTTCGGATATAAATGAACAACGTTTAGCTGATGCGGTAGCACAAAATCCACAATTAACAGCCTATACATGTGATGTGACAAATGAACAAGCTATTGCTGAGGCGATTGCGTTTACAGTTGAAAAATTTACAACAATTGATATTTTAATTAACAATGCAGGGTTCCAACATGTTGCTTTCATCGAGGATTTTCCAACTGAAGTGTTTGAACAAATGCAAAAAGTGATGCTTGTCGCGCCATATATTACGATGAAATATGCATTACCTCATATGAAGAAAAATAAATACGGACGCATTCTAAATATGGCGTCGATTAACGGTGTGATTGGTTTTGCAGGTAAGGCCGGCTACAATGCAGCCAAGCATGGGCTAATTGGCTTAACAAAAGTGGCAGCACTAGAAGCAGCCAATGATGGCATTACGGTAAATGCAATTTGTCCAGGGTATGTCGATACGGAATTAGTGCGCAATCAGTTTACAGATTTAGCAAAGACGCGAGGTATTCAAGTAGAAGAAGTACTGGAACAGGTGTTATATCCACTTGTCCCGCAAAAGCGCTTGTTAGATGTTTCGGAGATTACAGGGCTTGCGCTTTATTTAGCAAGTGATGCGGCCAAAGGTTTAACAGGTCAGGCAATTGTATTAGATGGCGGTTATACAGCTCAATAATGAAGGAGAGATAGGTTATGATTCAAACAAAAACAACCTTCACTGTAAATTCTCCAGCGACGATTGTTTATGGAAGAGAAGCATTCGAAGAGGTTGGTGTATATGCCAAAAAGCTAGGGACGAAGGCGTTAATTGTCAGTGATCCTATAATGGAAGGCTTAGGGTTTGTTCATCAATGTAGGGCGTTTTTAAAAGCTAATGGTTTGGAAGCGGTTACTTATTTAGGTGTAACAACGGAGCCAGTGGATACGTATGTAGCACAAGGTCTTGAAATATTGCAAGCTGAACAATGTGATATCATAATTTCCGTTGGTGGCGGAAGTTGTATTGATACAGCTAAAGCCATTGCTGTCGTTGCCACTAACGGTGGCTATATTGGTGACTATATGAAACTGGCGAAAGTAGCAGAGCAACCACCAATTCCACATATTGCGGTTCCAACAACAGCAGGTACAGGTTCTGAAGCAACAGACGCTACTGTTATTACAAACACGACGAATGATGTCAAAATGATGATTAAGCAACCCGCTTTTATGCCACCAATTGCCATTGTTGACCCGATGCTAACACTAACGTCACCACCAGCCATTACAGCGGCGACAGGTATCGATGCTTTAAGCCATGCAATTGAAAGCTATATATCACGTTTAGCACATCCTTATTCAAATGTACTGGCGTTGTCAGCGATGGACTTAATTATCAATCATATATTGAAAGTTTACGAACAAGGTGACGATATTGATGCACGCGAGGCAATGTCTCTAGGGTCCATGCAGGCAGGACTAGCATTTTCAAACGCATCTGTTGCCCTCGTGCACGGGATGTCACGACCTATCGGTGCACTTTTCCATGTTCCTCATGGTATATCCAATGCGATGCTGTTACCAGCGGTACTAGAATTTACGAAGGATGCATGCGTGGATCGCTTAGCGGATATAGGGAAATATTTTAACAAGGACGGAAAATATGGTACACAAGAAGAACTAGCCACTTTAGCCATCGACTCCATCAAAGCACTATGTAAAAAGATGCATATCGGCAATTTACAGCAATGGGGAATTGAGGAGGAAGCATTTTATGCGGCTATTCCAAAAATGGCAACAGATGCAATCGCAAGCGGTAGCCCAGCAAATAACCCTAAAGTGCCAACACAGGACGAGTTAATGGAGCTGTACAAGGTTGCTTATCATTATGAGTTTTAAATAGTTTGACTCAGCATGCCTTCCTTTAAGCCATAGAGGAAGGCACTTTTATTTCAAATGTTGTTGTTGAAAAATAAAAATGAGTTGATATTTCATAAAATTAGACGTCATTATATGTTTGTTCCATACACTAATAAAAACGATATATATCAATTATATATATGTATGATTGACACATATGTATTTACAAAATATAATTTTCTTATGAACAACAAAAATAATAATACGCAATATCTTAAGGGTTTATTTGAAATTGCCATTTTAATGATGCTACAGAAAAAAACGATGTATGGCTATGAATTGACTAAAGAATTGAAAGAGAGTAAGTGTTTTTCTATTTCTGATGGCTCAATTTATCCAATATTAAAACGTTTGACAGCGAATGATTATGTTGATGTATTTTCAGAAGAATACGAAGGAAGAATTAGAAAGTATTATCGTATTACAGATTTAGGAAAGGCATTAGTAGAAAATAGACTGAAGGAGTTAGAATCAATAATAAAATATTTTGAAGAAATTAAGGGGATGGATTAGACGTGGATAATCAGAAGATAAATGAATATATACGTCAACTGGAAATTGAGTTAGAGCCATTACCAAAGAAAGATAGAGATCATCATATCATGGAAGTAAAAGATCATTTATTGCAATCAGTTATGGATGGTAAATCTGTAGATCAGGTATTAAAAAGTTTTCTTCCAGCTAATGAATTAGTGGAAGAAATTATTGCTGTGTTTCAACAATTGTATAGTGCACCTTCTACTGAAAATAGACATCCTAATAAACAAAAGAACAGCAGGAAAATATGGATAACAGGAATTGTTTTAATAGGTATAATCATTTTTTCTATATTTGTAGCAATTATTGTATTTATAGGGAATTCACCAGCAAAACCGATAGAAACGAATGGAATTGTTGATTATGAAGAAATTAAAGAGTAACAATTAGGTGTGGGTTCATGGGGAATAGCTCGTATAGGAGTAGTACGTACAGGATTTACAGCAAATACTAAAGAAGTAACTAATTCTTGGGCTTACACAGAATAAATAGTTAAAAAGAAACCATTACTTTCAAAATCATTCTATTGAAAGTAATGGCTTCTTTTTGTTAAATAATGAAAAAAATTGTGCTTAAATAATTACTCAAACTGAAGATAAACATAGTAAAATTTCAAGTTTGTCTTCAGTATTTTTAATTTAAATACATAAAAAAGAATAAACTGTAATGACCAAAGGCTTCAAGAGGAAACTTCTTGAGGCCTTTGGTCTACAGTATAAAAAGATAGTGAATGCACTTCTGAAAAAAGAGAGATTTATAGAATTTATATGACATTTTTCAGAAAATATAGTAAAATAAAATGAATCGTTATTCATTTTTAACAGCAAAGGGGAAATGGAAATGGATATGTTACAGGGGAAAACAATGATTATTACTGGTGGTTCAAGCGGCATGGGACTTTATATGGCAAAGCAATTTGTTGCAGAAGGGGCAAATGTTGTGATTGCCGGTCGTAACGAAGAGCGATTAGCACAGGCAAAAAAGTTTATAGCAGAAGCAGGAAACACAATCGAAACATTTCAAATGGATGTGCGGATACCGGAGCAAGCTGAAGCGATGGTTGCGTTTGCCGTTGAAAAATTTGGACAAGTCGATGGATTAGTGAATAATGCTGCTGGTAACTTTATGGTTCGCGCAGAGGATTTATCGCCAAATGGTTGGAAATCAGTAGTGGATATTGTTTTAAACGGCACGTTCTATTGCTCTTCAGCAATCGGGAAATATTGGATTAAACATAAAATAAACGGCTCGATTATCAATATGGTCGCGACTTATGCATGGAATGCTGGTGCCGGTGTTATCCATTCATCAGCAGCAAAAGCTGGTGTTTTGTCCATGACACGAACATTAGCGGTTGAATGGGGGAAACGTTATGGCATTCGCGTAAATGCCATTGCACCGGGTCCAATTGAACGTACAGGAGGTGCCGCTAAACTGTGGGAATCAGAGGAAGCTACAGCCATTACAATTAATTCTGTTCCACTTGGCCGCATCGGTACACCGGAAGAAATAGCCGATTTGGCAACATTTATGATGTCCGATAAAGCGAGTTATATGAATGGTGAATGTGTCACATTGGATGGGGGCCAGTGGCTAAACCAATCCCCGTTTTAATTTGCTTAGCGTAAAAATTGGATGCGGGCTTTTCGTTTTGTCTCCAAAAATCATTGCATAATGAGGAGCCGTGTTGATACATACTATGGGCAAAGAAAGGAGTTTTGCCTATGGGTATGTGGTTGATACCAGCACTAATTGCAATAACAATCATTGCGGTTATTTCCTTTGTTTCAACTATGCGGATTGCCAAAATGACGTCAGAGCGAGAATCGGAAAAAGATACGCCGGTTTCGGAGACTGTTGAAGAATTTGCAACGATGCTGAATCCAATTGTTTGGGTATACATTGTCTTTTTACTTTTTTTAGGGATTATGATTTTTTACTACTGGAGTAAAATAGGTTATTAATGAGCTGTAGATAAAGTATCACATGTGCATCAGCCAAGTGATACTTTATTTTGCAGCAAAATCGATAACGTTAAAAATTATTTTTCCTCAAAATTGAGATTTTATAAGAACATTTTTATAAAAAATCTCATTGGCATTGCTCAAATAATCGAGAAATGCAAGTGGATGACTCCTTTTAGGACAAGGACCAACTAGCCATGTGCATTATTGAACAAAAACTCTTCTGGACCTTGTCATGGTCATATTCGGAAACATTGTGATATGATAAAAGAGAAGGATCCTGTTCTGCAAAGCAAGGACAGAAAAGGAGAAGAAGTTCATGATTTCAACTAACAGCAAAGACTTATTAGCAATGCCAATTAGTGATTTTATTATTTCATCCGAAAAGGTTGCGCATGTACAAAGTGGTAATAGTGCCGAGCATGCACTCCTTGTACTAACACGTACAGGGTACTCTTCAATACCTGTATTAGACTTGAAATATCGACTACAAGGTTTATTGAGTATGAAAATGATTACCGAATCCATTTTAGGTCTCGAACATATTGAATATGAAAAATTACCAAATATTAAAGTGGATACAATAATGGAAAAAAACATAGCCGTTTTAAAAATGACGGATACATTCCAACGTGCTTTAGATTTGGTTATTAACCATGCATTTTTATGTGTTGTAGATGAAGATGGTACATTTACAGGGATTTTAACAAGACGTGTTATTTTAAAACAGTTGAAAAAATATATCTATCAAAAAGAACAGTAGTGTAAGAGGGGACTCAGATGAAAATCATGAGGTCCCCCTTTACTTGTATTGGAGGTTTAGGTAATTGATGGCAACAGAAGCGGAAATCTTGAAAGTTTTAGCTGAGGAACGCAATATGCGAAAAGCAGCGGAGCGGTTGTTTTTATCGCAGCCGGCACTTTCACAACGGTTGCAATCGATTGAAAAAGATTGGGGTGCACAGCTTTTTATTCGTTCCCAAAAGGGACTTACAGCAACACCAGCTGGGGAGCATGTTATAGCTTATGCAACAGACATGCTAGCGAAAAAAGAAGAAATTTTTGAAATGATTCAATCTTTAACGACGAAAGTTAATGGAACATTGAAAATTGCCTGTGCCTCCATTGTTGGACAAAACTGGCTCCCGAAAATATTAAAAGATTTCGTTACAAAATATCCGGAGGCTAAAATCTCCCTTATGACGGGATGGAGCTCTGAAATTGTGAAAGCTTTGTATGAAGGAGAAGCGCATGTCGGAATTGTGCGTGGGCAGGTCGATTGGAAAGGGGAAAAAATTCATCTTTTCAGAGATACTTTGTACTTAGTAGATCAGGAGTTAAAAACGGTTGAAGATGTGTTAACGACAGATCGTCCATTCATTCAATTCAAAAGTGATTCAAATTATTATCAGGAAATTCAACAATGGTGGCAGCAGCATTTTGCTTCAAATCCTCGACGACAAATTTTAGTGGATCAAATTGAAATTTGCAAGCAGATGGCGTTAAATGGCATAGGCTATGCTATTTTACCTTCCATTACATTAAATGAGCATGATAATATTCATAAAATTGCTTTAACTAACGATGAGAAAGAATTTGGCTTAACGCGAGATACATGGTTAATTGGCTATGAGTCTTCTTTCGAATTACGACAAGTAGAGGCATTTGTAGAAGTCGTGCAAGATCATGCCCGTTGCTTGTTTGACTATAAATAAATAGCACCATGCCAAGTGTTAGATTAATTACAATTAATCTAACACTTTTTTTGTGCGTCGTTGATGTCCGCTTCGGAAAAGGGTTTCAGTTAATTGTAGTTAACCGCTAGGCAAAATGATAGAAGCGGCTGTTCACTCTTTTGCATTAAAAAATGAAAAGAATACCTAGTTGATGGTAGCGAAGACGGCGACTCCTGCTCAGAACGCACACAGCGTAAGACGCAACAGGCCGCGCGTTAGCGAGGATTGCGGCTTACGGTGTGCCCACGGAAAGCGTCCGCCGCAGCGGACATCAACGGCATAGTATAAGGCTTTTGATTAATGGTATTTTTCCTCTTTGCAAAATGAATAAAGATTTAGCTATTTCATTCTTTTGCAATAGATAAAATTCAGGAGATACCACTAGTTGATGGTAGCGAAGACGGCGACTCCTGCGGGAAAGCACAGAACGTAAGACGCAACAGGCCGCGCGTTAGCGAGGGTTGCGGCTTACGGTGTGCCCGCGGAAAGCGTCCGCCGCAGCGGACATCAACGGCAAAGAAAAAATTTATTTTGAACACCTATGCACCTGCTTCAAAATTAAAAGGTTTTGCCCAAGTATCGCTCCCTAAATCTTAAGAGTTTATGAATATTCATGAAGATATCATAAGAAATGGAACAAAATGCCCGGTAAAACGTATAATTATGTAATAATCTTAAAGTAAGAAAAAAGGGGTTGAGCTTTTGAAAAAAATAAATATTACAGCACTATTATTACTAGTAATGCTTGTTGTGAGCTATGCTCTGCCTATTGCTGAGGCAAGTGCCGCACCTACATTAGAGGTACAAGCTAAGGCAGGCATTACAGGAAAGGCTAAATACGAATCGGTGACACCATTGCAAGTGACGGTCAAAAACAATGGTGCGGACTTTTCTGGGGATATGGCGATTAATGCCGTTAATTCTTATCAGGCAGCATCAGCACTGGTCGTTCCAATCGATATAGCAGCTGGTGAAGAAAAAACATTTACGCTTTATTTAGACGGGCTAGCAGACTATGGTTATTCTGATGATGACGTATTTGCCTTTTATGAGGGAAGTATTGAAAAAGGAAAAAAAGTGGCTTATAAAGGAACGAAACGTTTGCAGGCTAATTTTTTAGAAGCGAACTCGATATTTATTTATACGCTCACAGAAAAAAGTGACCGTTTATCGTCCTATTTGCGCTTATCTCAATTTATGCCATCCAATAAGGTGGAAGTCTTTCATTTAAATCAACTAAAGGATTATACATTACCTGATGTTGCGCAAGGCTTTGCCATGGCGAATGTTATTGCAGTAGATGAAATGGCCATTGCTGATCTATCACAAAAGCAACAAGAAGCACTATTAACTTGGGTCCAAGATGGCGGTACATTATTACTTGGTGGCTCAGAGCAAATTAATGCAACAGCGGGCATTTTTAAAGAATATTTACCACTAACGTTATCCCAACAAACGACGAGCATCTCCGCAGATAGCTTAAAAAACGTATCTGGAGGCGGTAATTTTACACAAGCCATTACTGTGTATACAGCAACAGAAAATGAAGGAAGTATCCCAGTATTAAAAGATAATACTAGTATTATAGCTGCCAAGAAAAAGATTGGCAGTGGGGAAATTGTGCAAACGACGTTTTCGTTAGGTGATGAGCCTTTAGCGTCAATGGATGGCTATGCGGCAATAACTGCCAAAATGCTAGACCTTCAAACGAAGGGGCAGCAAACAGTGATGCAAGGTCAATCGACAATGGATCAACTTTCATATGAGGTAGGTAGCATTAACGAGCTATTCCCATCATTTGAAGTGTCTGTTAGCTACATGCTTATCATTATTATTCTTTATATTTTAGTAATAGGTCCACTCCTGTACTTCGTTTTAAAGAAAATGGATAAGCGAGAGCATGCATGGTGGGTAATCCCTGCTATTTCGGTTGTTCTTTCAATATTGCTGTTTATAGTGGGGGCAAAAGATCGTATTGTACAGCCGCAAGTACAGCAATCAGCATTTTTTAAAGTAAATGAAGATAGCAGCTTAAATGGCTATTATGTTGAATCGATTTTAACGAATCGCGGTGGTGATTTTGTTGTCAATACAGACAAGTCTACGACTGCATTAGCATTTCGTAATAACTATAATCTTTCTGGTACAACAGGTGCATTACATGAATCATCGTATATCAAAGAGAACGCCAATGGTTCTACGTTAACATTACGTGATTTAAGCTACTGGTCAGTCCAATCGTTTGGAGGCAAAACATCTGCTCAAAATATTGGCAAAATGGATATCGATTTAACATTAAAAGATGAAAAGCTTACAGGGACAGTGAAAAATAACTTCCCATTTGTTCTGAAGGATGTCACGGTTATTTCAGGCACGAAAGAAGTGAAGCTAGGGGATATCGAACCAAATGCCACACTAAATGTGGACAAAGAGATCAAAACAACGATGCTGCAAAAGCCTACAAACTTTAATAATTATAATTATGATTATCCAAAAACGAAGGAAGAGGTTGACCCGCTTCGTATTGACCGCATGAAATCGCAAGCACTACTTTTGGTAGAAAATGACAAACAACCTGTTATTACTGCTTGGGCGGAACAAGCAATCGTTGGCGTAGAACTTGAAACAAGTGTGAAGATGTCGCCAATTTCTTACTTCATACAGCCTTTTAATGGGAAAGTTGAAATGTCCGGTCCATTTACGATGAAACGCAATAACTTTTCCTATAATTTGAGCCCACAATCGTCCAATGCCTATTTTGATAAGATGGATGAGCAACTGAATACTTGGTACTTGTCAGACGGTTTATATGAACTATCTATAGAGATGCCTGATCATTTTATGGACTTCGTTCAATCTTTAAATGAACTGACAATTGCTAATAAAGATGTGAAACGGATGCAGTTATCTATTTGGAACAATACAACAGAAGAGTACGAGCCATTAGTTGATACGAAACAGGTGTTTTCAAATAATATTACCCAATATTTCAATGATCAAGGTGAGCTTCGTTTAGAAATAAAATTTGGACCAGACCAAACGGGCGAGCAGACAAAATTACCTGACATTGAGCTGAAAGGAGTGGCGAAGTAATGATAGAGATTCGTGATTTAACAAAAAAATATGGCTCCTTCACAGCACTAGATCATTTAAATCTGTCACTGGAGGAAGGGGTAGTATTTGGTTTTGTAGGTGCCAATGGTGCTGGTAAATCAACGACGTTTTCAATTTTAGCAACATTGTTATCCCCAACTTCAGGCGATGCACTCATCAATGGAAAAAGTGTTATCAAGGAACCGAAAGAAGTGCGTAAACAAATAGGCTATATGCCGGATTTCTTTGGTGTATATGACCAACTAAAAGTAGATGAGTATTTAGAATTTTATGGTGCCAGCTATGGCATTGCAGCACAGGAGCGTAAAGTGCTCATACCGCAGTTACTAGAGCTCGTTAATTTAACGAATAAACGTTATGAATACGTCGATTTATTATCACGAGGAATGAAACAACGTCTATGTTTAGCGCGTGCCCTTATCCATGATCCAAAGGTGTTAATTTTAGATGAGCCTGCATCAGGTTTAGATCCACGTGCTCGTGTAGAAATGCGTGATATTTTACGAAACTTAAAATCGATGGGGAAAACGATATTAATCTCCTCGCATATTTTGCCGGAGCTTGCGGAAATGTGTGATGAAATTGGTGTTATTGATAATGGTAAACTCATTGCACATGGTAATGTCGCTTCCATTCAAGCGCAGTTACAAGGAGAAAAGCGCATTGTCATAAAGGTTGTGGAGCGCTTACAGGAAATACGTGCGTTTTTAGAAGAAGATCCACTCATTTCTGCTATCGATATAATGGACAATCGGATGGAAATTGCTTTTAATTACCGTGGCACAGATCGTGACCAAATCATGTTGCTGAAAAAAGCTATGCTTGCTGATTTACCAATTTATGCACTTACTGAAGAAGAAAAAGATTTAGAGGATGTCTTTATGGCGATTACGAAGGGAGCGGACAGTCAATGATGGAAAGATTTTATAATCCGGTACTCGTAAAAGAATTGAAGTTACGCTTCCGTTCTTTTAAAAGCTTTTCAGGTTTAATGTTTTATCTAGCGGTCATTTGTATTTTTATCGCAGGCTTTTTGCTTTTGACGACTGGATTTACCGGCAAAGGCTTCTTTAGACCTGATACGAGCTTTATGATGTTTGCTGTATTGACCATTTTACAAATGGCACTCGTACTTTTTATTACACCAAGTTTAACTGCAGGGGCAATTAGTAGTGAACGAGAAAAGCAAACGTTAAATATATTACTGACAACAACGCAAAGCTCGACACAAATAGTCATAGGTAAATTATTATCGTCCGTGGCGTTTTTAGTATTGATGTTAATCGCAGGGCTACCGTTATATAGTTTAGTATTTTTATTTGGTGGTGTATCACCTTCCCAACTCATTTCAATCTTTCTATTTTACTTAGTAACCGTTGTGGCAATTGGTAGCATTGGTGTCATGTTCTCAACAATTACGAAGAGAACAATTGTTGCAATGATCGCGACGTATGGCTCTATTATTTTCTTAGGAGGGATTACGGCATTTTTCTTCTTCCTATCGATGGCATTCCACCAAATGGGCAATACGGCTGCTGCTAGTTCATCTTTTATGACTTACTTCTGGGCTTCGATTAATCCAGGAGCATTAATGCTAACCCTTATTTCACCATCTATGGGAGATGCATTAGTCGAGCTTAGTGGGATTGAAATACCGGTATGGTTAACTTATTTAATCATTTATTTATTCATTATTGTCTTAACATTAACGATTGCGATTAAGAAATTACGTGCCAATATGAAAAGTAATCGATGAGGAGGAAACAGCATGGAGCGTCGGAAGCAATTACGCAAATATATTCAGCGTGCACAACGCAGTTTAACGTTTGAGAGAAGCCTACCTATAGCACAGTACGGATTGTTTTTAGCATTGCTTTCGAGTGCCTCACTCGTCCTCGTTTCTAGGCTCTTTGTTTGGCCTTATTATCGCCAAATTGCACTAGCTGTTTTTCTTCTTGGCTTACTTGCAACCATCGTTTTCATATGGTGGCAACGGGTGAAAGAGAAAGAAGCGTTGCATGCACTGGATCAATATTTCTCCCATAATGAACTGCTAACGGCATTATCGTTTAAAGATGATGGAGATCCGCTAGTGCAATCATTACTTGCAAAAGCCATCTACAAGTCGGAACAAGCATTTGCTCAATTTAAAGCGCGAAAGAAAAACTTGTTTCGGCCAAAAGCGTTCGTTGGCTTATTTGCCACAGCTGTTATTTTAGCCATCCTTTATATGTTCCCAGCCGCAACACAAATGCAAGCGATTGAAGTAGAAAAAGAAAAAGCTGTTATTGAGGAAATAAAAAAAGAAGTGGCCAAGCTTGAAAAAAAAGCTGAGACAAAAGAAGTGAAAGAGCAATTAAAAGAATTGCAAAATACGTTAAAAGAAGCACAAACAGCGGAAGAAGCATTACGAGAAGTTGTGAAAAAGCAGAAAGAATTAGCGTTAAAAGAACAGCAATTAAAAGATAAGCAAACGGCGAGTAAAGATGGGGCTACCGACAATAACGCACTATCTAAAGAGGAAATCGAACAATTGAACGAGCTAACTCAAATGCAGCAACAGCTTACGCAAAGTGCGAATACAACACAAACAGCGATGAGCAACTTAGGAAAACCAGCAAGTAACACATTACAAAATGCCATTGCAAGTGCTAATAGCGCAAATAGTAATCAACAATCTTCAGGAAACGCTCAGTCGAGTAATCAACAAGGGCAAGCAGGTCAACAAGGACAAAATAATGCACAAAATGGTGGGCAACAAGCAACAGGCAACGGGCAATCACAAGGCAATCAGCAAGGGCAAGGGCAAGGGCAAGGACAGAGTCAAGGACAGGGCCAAGGAAAAGGACAGGGTCAAGGACAGGGCCAAGGAAAAGGACAGGGTCAAGGACAGGGCAATGGTTCAGGCTCTGGTTCTGGTTTAGGACAAGGTGCAGGAAGAGGTCAAGGTGGTCGTGACTTATTAACTACACCTAGAATTGGCGGTTCAAGTGACACGACAGTCGATAGCGGTCAATTAGGTGATGGGTCGAATGTGTCCGAGCAACAAGGGAATGGACCAATTACGAAAGGCTCTATCAGACCGTATGAAGAAGTGATTGGCTCCTATAAAGATAGCTATTTAGAAAGCTCTGAGCGTTTACAATTGCCGAAGGATTTACAACATGTCGTGCAATCTTATTTCACGACAATTGAGTCGCAGTAGGAGGAGAAGAGATGGCATTTACAGAACAACAGTATGTCGAAATGGGGACGAAATTACAACAAGTAAAAGATGAAATTCATCGTTTTATTGTTGGACAAGAGGAAGCGATTGATTACACTTTATATGCAGTGCTTGCAGACGGTCATGCGCTTTTAGAGGGGCTTCCGGGTTTAGGGAAAACAATGCTTATTCGGACAATTTCTGAAGTGCTGGATTTATCGTTTTCACGAATTCAATTCACACCAGACTTGATGCCTGCTGATATTACAGGAACAAGCATGATTGAGCGCACAGCAGATGGCAGACAGCAATTTACATTCCAGCCAGGACCCATTTTTAGTCAAATGGTATTAGCGGATGAAATTAACCGTGCCACACCGAAAACGCAAAGTGCATTGCTTGAAGCAATGGGAGAAAAAACGGTGACAATTTTAGGCGATACGAAAAAAATGGCAAAACCATTTTTCGTTTTAGCTACGCAAAATCCGATTGAAATGGAAGGAACATATCCGTTGCCAGAAGCGCAAATGGACCGTTTCCTTTGTAAAATACTTGTGCCATATCCAGAGAAACGTGAGCTTATGGAAATTATGAAACGTACAACAGGTGCACAAGAAGTGAGCTTACAAAAAGTATTAGATACAGATGGATTAATTTTGGCACAGCAAATGGTTAAGGAAGTGCTGATTGCTGATGAGATGCTCGAGTTTGCCGCTGATTTAATTGTGGCAACACATCCTGAAAGAGCAGATGCCATCGATGAAGTACAGCACTATGTATTGTATGGCAGTGGCCCTCGTGGCTTACAAAGCTTAATTAAATTAGCAAAGGCGAGAGCATTGATGAGTGGGCGTTTTCATGTCTCTGTCGGGGATATTAAGTCAGTGGCGAAGCCTGTATTACGTCACCGCATGTTGTTGAATTATGAAGGGGAGGCTTCAGGTAAAACAGCAGATGATGTGATAGACACAATTTTAGAGAAAGTACAACAAGGCGTAAGTCGATGACAAAACATATTTTGCCCGAAGATTGGTTAGCGAAAATAAGTCGTTTCCAAGTGGCGACTGCCTCCAAATTGCGTGGCCAGCATAAAGGCTCGCATCGTTCGCAGCGCTTTGGGGCATCCCTCGATTTCTCCGATTTCCGCGAATATCATTTAGGTGATGACGTGCGACAAGTAGATTGGAATGTCTATGCAAGAACCGATAAATATTTTATTAAACGTTTTTTAGATGAACAAGAAATGCGCGTGCATATTTTGTTAGATACAACAAAATCAATGGGTGAGCGCGCAAAATGGACGTTTGCTCGGCAAATTGTGGCGTCACTTGGTTTAATGGTACTTGGGCGTGATGACCGTTTATCGTTTTCGTATGTGCAAGATGACTTGCTACCACCATTTCGACGGAAAGGGGCTATGTATCGTCGTGCCTTTTTGCAAGTTGTAACATCTATTGAAGAGGCAAACTATACAGCTGGATTTGCCCAAGGTGCCTTAAAAGCTATACCGAAGGATAGTACGGTGCTATTTATCGTGACGGATGGTCTTGAACCGATTGAGGAATGGCAACAGTTATTAAAAAGATTGCCCCGTTTTGCAGGGGATGTTCGCATCGTTCAAATTGTTACAGAGGAGGAATTGTCCCCTCAATATTCAGGTGATGTGCGGTTACTTGATCGGGAAACAGCGCGTGATGTCAATGTCACGATGTCAGCCAAAGTACTTAATACGTATGAGGCAAGACGTCGCCAACACGAAGAGGAGTTTGAAGCAATTTGTCGTCGCTTTGGCGTACGTAAGTTGCAACTCAAAGTGGAGGATGGTTTGCAGCATGCGATTTTTCAACAATTATTGAAAGCACATTGGATTAGGTGAGGTGAGCCGTTTTGGGCTTTAGTCAAATTATTTTTAGCTGGACGGCCATCATCCCGGTCATTGTCCTGCTCTATTATTTCTTTCGCAAAAAATATACCGATCAAACGGTGTCTTCCACACTTTTTTGGTCTGAAATTATGCAAGAAACGCGTGTATCTCCATATTTAAAGCATTTACAAAAAAATGCCTTACTTTATTTGCAATTGCTTGCATTGCTTCTATTCATGCTTGCATTGATGAATCCTTATATGAAAAAAAGCACGATTGCTGGCGCGCAGACGATATTTATCGTGGATACGTCCGCTACAATGCTAGCTGGTAAAGAACAATCAACTTTTGATGCACATAAAAAAGAAATGCTGTCATTAGTCGAACAACTCGATGGACGACCTGTCACATTAATTACAACTGGCAATTCACCACAAGCAGTTCTACAACAGGAAACAAGTGCAAAAAGTATTGAAAAAGCAATCGAAGATTTACACGTAACATATGAAACAGCGCAAATAAATAAGGCGCTTGACGTTGCACAAGCTTTTGTCGGCGATACGCCAACATCCATTTATGTCTTTACAGATACACTCGATAAAAAACAATTGCCAATGGAGAAAGATTCAGTGAAATGGCTTGTTTATGGTGCTGAGAAAGATTTAACGAATGTTGCCATTACTCGTTTTGCCGCTACGACAGACGGTAAATCTACAATGGCATTAGTGCAGTTACAAAACGATACGAACCAAGAACACAAGCTGACTCTTACACTCCAAAACAGTCAAGGTGAAGTGGTTATAGAGGAGCAACTATCTTTGGCTGGCGATGAGGCGACTACTAAAACATTTAAAGATTTACCATTAATAGATACGCTAACAGCTACCATTGATGTGGAAGATCATTATGCAATTGATAATAGTCAATCGGTCGTGTTGCAAACAGCTACATCAAATATTGTCGTCGATCAAAACATGCACCAACTAATTCAAAAAGGCTTCCAATCGATCAATGGTCATGTCAAAATTGTACCTGCCTTGCAGCTAGCAGATAACCAAAATGCGACGATTGTGACGAACCAATCCGCATTACTGCAAAAAATGGATAGACCCATTGTGTTATTTGGGCGCGATGAAGTTGAAAAAAAAGAAATCCATGGTGCAGTAAAAACAACGAGCGATGCTTTATTTGCATTTAGTGACTTAAACGATATTTATGTAAGTGCTGTATATCCAGCGTTCGATAATTATAAAACAATTGCCACAGTAGGCGATTTACCGTTTATTCAACGTTCTCCACAAGGAGATATTATCGTCCTTGCTGATATTGCGGATACGGATTGGCCGTTATATCCTTCCTTCCCATTATTTTTATGGAGTGTGGAACAACAATTATCTGAATCAGTAGGCTCGCTTGGCATTTTCGCACCGAATGAGCAGCGTGCAGTTGCGTTATCTCAAGGAGATTGGAGCATCTATTCTCAGGACGATGAATTTTTATCGACTATTAGCAATGGATTATTAACGGCTCCAATGCAACCAGGTATTTATACAGCTCGTTCAAACAGTGAAGAAAAACGTTTTATCGTGCAACTCCAGGCACCTGAACGTGTGATCGCACAAGGGACAAGCTATACGCTAGGAGAGCTCCAGCAAAATGGCAAGGAAGAAGTATCACAGGCTTCGTTTGTCCCTTGGCTAATACTGATTATTTTATGTTTGCTTGTAGCAGAGTGGGAGGTGCAACGACGTCGTGGATTTACGAATTGATACACCATTAGCGCTATTGTTATTACTGCCATTGTTTCTGTACTTTGGATGGACTTATTGGCGAGAGCGTATGCGCCTGAAAAAAAGCCATCTTGTTGTGATGAGCATTCGCGTAGTAGCAGTCGGTTGTTTAGTCTTTGCACTGGCGGCACCCTATATTTTATTACCGATAAAGGAAGAGCAAGTACTATATTTAGTGGACCGTTCTGCTTCGATGACTAGCACTGAAGCAGAAATGACAAGTTTTATAGAGGAAAGTTTAAAAGCGAAAAAGGATGAACAACTTGCAGGGATTTATTCTTTTTCATCAACGCTCCAAACCGAAGCGATGTTATCAAAATCGCTAAAGGAAGTACCGAAATTTACTGAGATAAAAGATATAGATCAAACAAATATTGAGCAAAGTCTTCAGCTCGCAACAGGGATTATCGATCCGAAAAAGGCAACAAGACTTGTCGTACTAACGGACGCCAATGAAACACAAGGCAATGCGCTGGAATTTGCAACAAAGCTAAAAGGTTCCAATATTAGCGTAGATGTTGTGCCTTTCCATCAACGTGTCACAAATGATGTTTCGCTGACAAGCTTTGTTACACCACAAGTAGCGTACGTCGGCGAGCAACAACAACTTGTTACGGAAGTGAATGCAACTGCGGCAGGTCAAGGTGAATTATTACTGTACGAAAATGATAAGTTAATTCATCGTGAGGCTGTGGAGCTTACACAAGGTTCCAATGTTTTTACGTATAAACATACAGCAACTGCAGAAGGGCTCGTAAAATATGAGGCACATGTGCAAGTTGGTGAAGATGCTATTTTTGAAAATAATAAATTAACAAGTGTGACGATGGTGCAAAGTGAGCCACATCTACTCATTGTTAATGGCTATGATTCGGCATCACCGATTGCTGCAGCTCTAGGGTCTAATGCTATTTCCTATGATGTAATCGATGCAGCAAGTTTGCCAAATGAGCTTTCTAGCTATTTGCAATATAACGCGATTATTTTTGATAATGTGCCTGGCCATGTAGTCGGCGAAGCAAAGATGAGTGTCATAGAGCAGGCAGTGAAAAACTTTGGTGTGGGATTCACAATGGTTGGTGGAGAAAATAGCTTCGGCTTGGGTGGCTATTTTAAAACGCCAATTGAAACATTATTACCTGTAGAAATGGAGATTAAGGGCAAAGAGCAATTGCCATCTCTAGGGCTCGTCATTGTACTGGACCGTTCCGGCAGTATGTATGGCTCAAAATTAGAGCTTGCCAAAGAAGCGGCGGCTCGTTCGGTTGAAATGTTACGGGATGAGGATACGCTTGGCTTTATCGCCTTTGATGATCGCCCTTGGGAAATTATCGAAACGGCACCACTCGGCAATAAAGAAGAGGCAGTTGATACGATTTTATCGGTGACGCCAGGCGGTGGTACAGAAATATATAGTTCACTTGCAGCGGCATACGATAGTTTAGCTGATTTAAAATTGCAACGAAAACATATTATATTACTTACGGATGGACAGTCTCAATCGGGCAATTACGAGGATTTAATTGAAACTGGGAAGGAACAAGGAATAACATTATCTACCGTTGCAATCGGGCAAGATGCTGATGGCAATTTACTGCAATCTTTAAGTGAAATGGGTAGTGGTCGTTTCTATGATGTAATTGATGAACAGACGATTCCTTCCATTTTGTCACGTGAGACAGCAATGATTTCACGTACCTATATAGAAGATAATCCATTTTACCCAACCATCTATAATGCATCTGGATGGAATCCATTATTTGCAAATGGTGTGCCTCAAATGAATGCCTATATTGGTACGACAGCGAAGCAGGGCGCTGCGGTCATTGCAGAAAGTGAGAAAGAAGATCCCGTATTGGCACAATGGCAATACGGACTTGGCAAAACGTTTGCTTTCACATCCGATTCAACGGGGAAATGGACTGGAGACTGGGCAAGATGGCAGAATTGGGGGACATTTTGGCAAACCATCATTTCGCAAATGCTACCAAGCTATAATGATGTGGCCTATGATGTACGACTCGATTCAGATGGTTCATTTATTATTACAGATCCGACAAATGAAGCGGCCTTTTTAGATATTGTTGCTGTTGATGAAGCCGGCGAGGAACTTGATTTACAGCTTGAAACAATTTCTGCCTCGCAAGTACGTGCAGTTGTCCAAGCGAAACCAGGTTTAATCTTTTTCCGTATTGCTGACGAAGAGCAAGCCATTTATCAGGCAGGTCTGAGTGTACCGTACAGTGCTGAATATGAATTACGTCCTGTCAATGAAACCATTGCAGAAGAACTTACGAAGCAAACGGGCGGCTCTATCTTAAAAGAACCACCACAAGTGTTCCGTGATTTCACCAACAAAGGAGCGGAGCGCCAAAATATTGCAACATGGTTGCTACTAGCAGGGATGTTATTATTCTTTATTGATATAACAATTCGTCGCTTCGGTTGGGGCTTTATGACAAGGCATAAACAAAAAGAAAAGCCTGTAGAAGATACAACTATACAAGCGGAAGATACAAATGTTGCACAGTTATTAAAAGGCATGAAAAAACGCTCTTAACAAAAAACGATAGTACAGCGCGATAAGCGGGTACTATCGTTTTTTCTGTTTCGTCAATGCTAGGGACGTTACGCTTTTTTGTAGATTGCTAGCAACGATCATGCCGAGCATTGCGCCAATAACACTAGATGTGAGAAATGCAGGCATAAAAAATAAGGCTCCTACAGTCGTCCCCATCAATAGTTGGGCATAAGGGACAGCGACAAGTGAGGCAAGTATACCTGTGCCGAATACTTCACCGGCACCAGCAAGCCATTTTTTGCCGCTGTATTGATAGGCAAAAGCTGCACATGCTGCACCGATAACGCTTCCTGGAATCGCTAAAAGAGAGCCCGTACCAGTTAGTATTCGAATAATGGCTGTTATAAAAGCAACGATAATGGTTGGCACAGGTCCTAGTAGAATGGCACTGATGACGTTAATAGCATGTTGTACAGGATAAGCACGAGCAATGCCAGTAGGGATGGAAATAACAATAGAGCCCGCTACTGCAATCGCTACTAGTAAAGCGATAGTCGTTAATTTTCGAATAGACATGATGATTACTCCTTTTAGTTTTGTACGATGAATCGCGGATAAAGCAGAGCAAATCGCTAATAAAACCTGATGAATCGCGGGTAAAGCAGAGCAAATAATAAATCGCTGATAAAACCGCACAAATCGCCGATAGAACTTGCCTGATGGATACAAAAAAGCCGCTTCCTTCTAATAAAAGGAAGCGGCCTTGCATTTGTAAAATTACACGAAAGCAAGTGTCGCCACTTCCCTCCGCTAGTATGAACTAGATCAGGTTCAAAGGGTCCGTATATGATCAAATACGTCTCAGCCTTGTAAAGACTCCCCTAGTGGTATTATACGATTTAATTTTCGTTGATTTCCGCTGCGAGCGGACGCTTTCCGCAGGCACAACGTAAGCCGCAACCCTCGCTAACGCGTGGTTTGTCGCGTCTTACGTTTTGTGCTAATCCCGCAGGAGTCATCGCTCTCCACTCCAATCAACTAGTAACCCATTGTTTAAATATTTGTCAATAACATTTTAGACGATTGTTACTCAGGCTGCATCAGTTGTGGAGCCTTTTTCATTGTCCAAATGAGCGCTAATAAGAAGCAAGTCATTAAAATAATTGACCCGAAAATATAAGGACTGTTTATATTCCAGTCAAATAAAAGACCCGCAAGTGCTGGACCAATCATATTTCCAAGACTCATATAGGCATTGGTAAGACCAGCGGCATAGCCTTGCTCACTACCAGCCAGCTTAGAAATGAGTGTGTTAACGGCTGGACGAATTAACGTTGTTGCCGTTGAGAAAATGGTTGCGACAACTAAAATCAGTGCGAAGCCAGAAACAAATAATATGAGGAAAATGGCTACAGCAGCAATAAATAAATTGACTAAGACAACTTTCATTTCCCCAAAGCGCTTAAAGAGCGGTGTAATAACAAACATTTGCACAACAACACCAAATGCGCCACCTACAGTTAAGATGATCGCAATATCTGCAGGTTTGTAGTTAAATTTGTCTGTGACAAATAATGATAATGTCGTTTGGAAATTGGCGATTCCGAACGAGAACACAAGCATGATAATCAGCATAACAAAATAGGGCATCTTAACAGAGCGTGCCATCTGCTTTACAAGATTGTCTTGCTTTTGTGCTTTTTGAGCTGCAGTTGGTTTTGTAGAAGGTAATAACAACAATGAAAGGATCGAGGCTATAATAGCAGCTGCTCCAGCCATAAAGAATGGGAAATGCAAACTAACTTTAGAAAGGAACCCGCCGATACCTGGTCCAATCATAAAACCAAGAGACATGGCAGCTCCTAACATGCCCATACCTTTTCCGCGTTCTTCATACGTTGTGATATCTGCTACAAACGCCATAATAGGAGGTGCTACAAAGGCAGAACCTAAGCCTCCTAAGAAACGAGCAACAAAGAGCATCCATACATCTGTAGAGAGCCCAAATGAAATTTGCCCAATACCAGTTACAATCAGACCAAAAATAATCAAATTTTTTCGACCATATCGATCCGACAGATTCCCAGCAATAGGAGAAAATATAAATTGTGCAAAGGCGAACGTTGCAATGAGCATACCAAGAACTTGTCCTGCTGCACCGAATATATGTAAATACTGAGGCATAACAGGAATGATAATGCCGATACTGCCCATTGCAATAAACATATTAAACATTAATATATACAAAGCCGCCTTGTTAGACTTCTGCTGGGTCATCAAATACCCCCCTTTTTTCTATTGAAACATTATTAAAGTCTATCATAAAGAAATATTGCTTGGCTATCAGATTATAGTCGTAGATGGATGGCATGGTTATCGATATAAGGGGGAAGGATAAAGGAAATCGCCACTAAAAATCGTGAAGCGCCACAAAACAGCTATGAATCGCCACAAAGAATGTGAGAACCGCCACGAAATACCAATGAACCGCCACTAACTACCGTACGGACAGCCACAGCCACCAAAAAAGTGTTAGATTGATTTTAGTCAATCTAACACTTTTTCTATTATGTCCCTATATTTTAGTATTTATCGAATACTCATTTTAAATTCTAAAAATAATTCATTGTATTTGCCTAAATAATCGGGCCCTAAATTTTTATAAACTTCTAAAGTTTTACGTTGTTCCTCGGAAGGGTAGAAGCGTTCATCTGTTACAACTTCTTTATCCATTAAGCTCATCGCGGCAAGATTTGGTGTGGAATAACCAACATAATCAGCATTTTGTGCGCCGGATTCTGCTTTCAACATAAAGTTAATAAAGGCATGTGCGCCATCAATATTTTTAGAAGTTTTCGGGATGACCATGTTATCAAACCACAAGTTTGAACCTTCCTCTGGGACAGCAAAGTCTAAGTCTTCATTTTCAAATAACATATCAGCTGCTTGACCAGACCAAGTAAGCGCGACAGCTGCCTCGTTATTAATCATCAACGGTGTAATTTCATCACCGATAATTGCTTTCACGTTTGGTGCGAGTGTAATCAGTTTGTCTGTAGCTTGACGTAGCTCTTGGTTATCTAACGAGTTTAGCGAGTGCCCAAGACTGTTCAAGCCCATGCCGATTACTTCACGTGCACCATCTACTAAAAACACTTTACGTTTTAACGAAGGATCCCATAAATCTTCCCACGAAGAGAAATCTAAGTTACCGACTAAATCTGGATTATAAACAATACCAACTGTGCCCCAGAAATACGGAACAGAGTATTCATTGTTATCATCAAATGGCAAGTCTAAAAAATATGGGTCAATATTTTTTAAATTAGGGATTTTCGATTTATCTAACGGAAGTAGTAAATGTTCTTCCTTCATTTTTTCAATCATGTATTCAGAAGGCACTGCAATATCGTAAGCTGTACCACCTTGTTTAATTTTCGTCATCATGGCTTCATTTGAGTCAAATGTTTCGTAAATGACGTGAATACCTGTTTCTTTTTCAAATTGCTTTAGCAAATCTGGGTCTATATATTCTCCCCAGTTAAAAATAGTTAATGTATCTTTACCACTTTTACCACCGGAAGCACTCATTGCGTCAGCCGCGTACACTAACAGGGCGGAGACGACAAGAATGGCGATAGTAGCTTGAATTAATGACTTCATTGTTGTCCCTCCGTTCTTTTACTTGTACGACTAGTGAAGAAGTAATAGCCAACAACAACTAAAATTGTCACGAAGAATACTAAACCAGAAATAGCGTTAACCGTTAAGGAAATACCAGCTCGTGCCATTGAGTAAATTTCAACAGATAGTGTACTAAAGCCATTACCTGTCACGAAAAATGTTACGGCAAAGTCATCCAATGAATACGTTAAAGCAAGAAAGAAACCTGCAAAAATACCGGGTTGAATATACGGTAAAATAACGCGCATCATGACATCTTTTTTCGTTGCGCCAAGATCTAATGCCGCATCAATTAACGACTTATTCATTTCTAACAATTTCGGTAAAACCATAAGCACCACAATCGGAACACTAAATGCGACATGGGCTAATAATACGGAAGTAAAGCCTAATTTAATACCTACCATTGTAAATAAAATTAAAAAGCTCGCACCGATAATAACATCTGGACTAACGATTAATACGTTATTTAAAGAAAGTAATGTATTGCGCATTTTCGAATCTTTCACAGTGACAATACCGATTGCGCCTAATGTGCCAATAATTGTGGAGATTAGGGCAGAAAGCAACGCCACGATAACCGTATTAATTAAAATAACGATTAGCCTTGAATCCTCAAAAACAGCTTTGTAGTGATCCAGTGTAAAGGATTGGAAGTTCGTCATCGAATCGCCACTGTTGAATGAGTAAAAGACTAAGTAAAAAATAGGTGCATACAAGACGATAAAAACGATCGCTAAATACACTTTTGCAGATGTTGACAGTTTGCTCATCGTACGCGACCTCCTTTATCTCGTTGACCAGTAATAACCATAATAATCACCATAAATAAAATTAAAAATACCGCAATGGTTGAACCCATACCCCAGTTTTGCGTTACGAGGAATTGCTGTTCAATGGCTGTACCAAGCGTAATAACGCGGTTTCCTGCAATTAAGCGAGTAATCATAAATAATGATAGAGCAGGAATAAAAACTACTTGAATCCCTGATTTTACGCCATCCATCGTTAGTGGTAGCACAACGCGACGGAATGTTGTAAAAGCAGATGCACCTAAGTCACGAGCGGCGTAAACAAGCGTTGGATTTAGGCGATCCAATGAGTTGAAAATCGGTAAAATCATAAATGGTATAAAAATATAAACGGATACAAAGACAAAGCTAATATCTGTAAATAGCATTTGTTTCGGATTAAAGCCAAATACTTCAATGGCTGCGTTAATCGGACCATATAAACCGAAAATGCCAATAAACGCATATGTTTTTAACAGTAAATTAATCCATGACGGAACAATAATGAGCAATAGCCATAATTGCTTATGTTTTGTTTTTGTTAAAAAATAAGCTGTTGGGTATGAGATAAGCAATGTAAATAATGTAATTAGAAACGCATACCAAAACGAGCTAAGTGTCATTTTTAAATAGACAGAAGAGAAAAATGCTTTGTAGTTATTGAGCGTAAAATTGCCATGTAAATCGAGTAGGGAATAGTAAACAACAAGAGCAATTGGCGCAATAACGAAAAGGGCAATCCATAAAACATATGGAAATAACGCTGATTTCGACGTTTTAGTTTGCATCTTCGTCATCTCCATAGGATTCTAGACGTTTATCGAACTCTTCCTCTGTTTCATTTAAGCGCATAACATGAATTGCTTCTGGATCAAAGTCTAAGCCTATTTCTGTCCCTACTTCAGCTTTTTTCAACGAATGGACAAGCCATTCATTACCGTCTTTATCGTATGTGGATAGCTCATAATGTACCCCGCGGAATAATTGCGTATCTACTTTGACAACTAATTTCCCTTTGTCGACAGTTGTAATTTCTAAATCCTCAGGACGAATGACAATATCAATTTTTTCATTTGGTTTCATCCCTTGGTCAACACATTCAAACACTTTTCCAGCAAATTCAACGGTAAAATCTTTAATCATCACGCCATTCACAATATTTGATTCACCAATAAAGTCTGCAACGAAACGGTTAATCGGTTCATCATAAATATCAACCGGTGTTCCTGATTGTTGGATTTGACCTTCACTTAAAACAAATATTTCATCACTCATAGCAAGTGCTTCCTCTTGGTCGTGCGTGACAAAGACAAACGTTTTACCAAGTCGTTGCTGTAATTCACGTAGTTCATACTGCATTTCTGTACGAAGTTTTAAATCTAAAGCCGAAAGGGGCTCATCAAGTAAAATAACTTCTGGGTCATTGACAATGGCACGAGCGATGGCAACTCGTTGACGTTGACCACCTGACATTTCAGAAATTTCTCGATTGCCATAGCCTGCTAAGTTAACAAATTTAAGCGCTTCTCCGACACGTTCTTTAATGTTGCTTTCAGGTAGTTTCTTAATGCGTAGTCCGAATGCCACGTTTTCAAAAACATTTAAATGTGGGAATAACGCATAATCCTGAAATACTGTGTTTACTTGGCGTTGATTGGCTGGCACGGCATTAATTTTTTTATCGTGGAAAAACACATCTCCTGTTGTTGGTTCTGTAAAACCAGCAATAATACGTAAAATGGTTGTTTTACCGCAACCAGATGGACCAAGTAACGTATAGAACTTTCCTTTTTCAAGTTCTAAGTTAATATTTTTTAGGACGACTGTACCGTCACTATATGATTTTGATACATTTTCAAAGCGAATAATTGAATTTGTTGTCATTGAAGCGCCTCCTTAAGCTATAAATAAGAATCTGTTGCGACGAGTAAAATTTTCGTTTCGTCGTCATGTGCATTAAAAATTTGATGATGATCGGCTGCGTCAAAATAGAGCGCATTGCCTTCACTAGCTATATATTGTTCATTCCCTAAAACGAGACGAATACGCCCTTTGACGATATAAATAAACGTTTCTGATAAAGATGGTTCGAACTGTTTAAATTCACCATCAGCCGCAAGTGTCAAAAAGATGGGTTCCATTTCTTTCTCATTTGATGTAGGGATGAGCCATTGAATTTCATATTTTTTTTCTTCATCTGCATAGGTCGATTGATCTTCTTCAGTGTAGACAACCTTTTGTTCCGGGGCGTCATCATCGAAAAATTCTTTTGGTGTCGATCCTAAAACTTCTAATAATGAAAAAAGCGTTTCAATAGAAGGCGAATTCAAATCTCGCTCCAGTTGTGAAATATAGCCTTTACTTAAATCTGTACGTTCTCCAAGCTCTTCTTGGGTAAGACCTTTTTTCAAACGAAGTGCTTTAATTTTTCCTCCAATTTGCATCCTTTCCCTCCTAGAAGAAGTTTAGCAATCATAAACTTTCAGAAAACGAAGTTTACTTTAACGAAACTTTTAGTTTACTAAAAACATTACTATTATACATAATAATAAAAAATTTGCAATCGTTTTAGGCAAAAAAATAATGAGGAATTTTATAGAAAAAATGCTTATAAATTTTTGTGCAAAAATTTGTGTTAGACCAGCATACATTTACGAAAAGTAGGGAATAGCTAATATGTAGCAATGATTATTTTTGGTTATTTGACAAATATTTGTCAACGTATTTGACACGATTAGCGGGGCGAAGTGAACTTCGTTGAAAAACTGTTCTTTCTTTGCTATCGTAGAAGACGGTTCGCATGTGCGAATAGAAAATAAAACTACATATTCGGAGGGATTTATAATGGCAGAACGCATGGTAGGTAAACAAGCCCCAGACTTCACAATGGAAGCAGTACTTCCAGACAAATCTTTTGGTAAAGTATCTTTAGAAGAAATTAAAGCACAAGACAAATGGACTGTACTATTCTTCTACCCAATGGACTTCACTTTTGTATGTCCAACAGAAATTACTGCAATGAGCGATCGTTATGACGAGTTCGAAGACTTAGATGCAGAAGTAATCGGTGTATCAACTGATACAATCCACACTCACTTAGCTTGGATTAACACAGATCGTACGCAAAATGGGCTTGGCGACTTAAAATACCCATTAGCTGCTGATACGAACCATGCGATTTCGAAAGAATATGGCGTTTTAATCGAAGAAGAAGGTATCGCACTACGTGGCTTATTCATTATTAACCCAGAAGGCGAATTAAAATACCAAACAGTATTCGATAATAACATTGGCCGTGACGTAGATGAAACTTTACGTGTACTACAAGCTTTACAAACTGGCGGTCTTTGCCCAGCAAACTGGCGTCCAGGTCAAGCAACGCTATAATTTAGCTATCATTCCTCCATGTAAAAATGCAGGATAATGCTAACAGTGCAATGCATTCAGTTGTGGTAACCCATGCTGAATCATGCTCCATGCCCTGCCTTATGGCAAGGCGTGAACGTTGCATAAAATAAATAATGGTTCCCCACGATACGCTTGTGGGGATATTTTTTTCAAGGGAGGATTTTTTATGAAACTTCGTGATCAAATGCCTGAACTTGCAGGCGCAACAACTTGGTTAAATGGAGAAGTAACGAAAGCTGAGTTAGTTGGCGAAAAACCAACATTAGTTCATTTCTGGTCAGTGAGCTGTCATTTATGTAAAGAGGCAATGCCGGATGTGAATAATTTCCGTGATCAATATAAAGATGAATTGAACGTGATTGCTGTGCATATGCCACGATCTGAAGCAGATACTGATTTAGAGACAATTAAAGCTGTTGCAGCAGAGCATGATATTACACAACCAATTTTTGTTGATAGCGAAATGAAGCTTACGGATGCATTTGAAAACCAATATGTACCGGCTTACTTCGTGTTCGATAAAGACGGTCAGCTTCGCCATATGCAAGCTGGTGGAAGTGGCATGAAAATGCTAGAAAAACGTGTTAATCGAGTACTTGATGAAATGCGTAATGCATAATCTTACTATTTGTTAGGCGGGGATATACAAATCCTCGCCTTTTTTAATAGTAATTAGTTAATAGAATGTCGAAAGGTAGCAACTAAAATAGGCAAAATGGCGAATAGTCTCCTGTTTTGACAATACATATAAGCAAGAATAAGTTAAAATAAAGTAATTGTAGTTTTCGGAGGGATTTTGAATGATGAAAAAAGAGTTTGCTGTTATTGGACTTGGACGTTTCGGGGGGAGTATTGTTCGTGAACTTATGAGCCAAGGAGCGCAAGTAATGGCGATTGACCATTCATCTGAACGAGTGGATGAATTTGCAGCGATTGCCACGCAGGCCGTTATTGCAGATTCAACAGATGAGTCGGTATTAAATTCATTAGGTATTCGTAATTTTGAACATGTAATAGTCGCGATTGGCGAAGATATTCAGGCTAGTATTTTAACAACGATTATTTTAAAAGAGATAGGTGTTCAGCAAATTACAGTTAAAGCCCAAAATGATTACCACGAAAAAGTGTTAAGAAAAATTGGGGCGGATTTTGTTGTCCATCCAGAGCGTGATATGGGTATTCGTATTGCCAATAATATGCTATCAAATACAGTGCTCGATTATTTAGAGCTGTCAGATGAGCACTCAATCATGGAGTTAAAAGCGAATGATGCTATTGCAGGGTACTCGATTATGGATTTAGATATCCGTGCAAAATACGGCATCAACATTGTTGGCATAAAGCGAGGGTCAGATATTATCGTTTCCCCTCAAGCAAGTGACAAAATATTACTTGGTGATATTATGCTTCTGATTGGTGCCGATGTAGATATTAATCGTTTTGTGAAAAAGGCGATGAAAGAATAAATAAGAAATGCAAGTTCAGCCAAAGGCATCAAGAAGTTCACTATGATGCCTTTTGTTTTTTTTACCTTTTGATTGTTGGAAGTCGGCGACGTTTACTTTGCTTGCTCAGTCAGCAAGGGGTGGGGTCTCCTATGCTCAAAGTCGGTAATGCGGGCCGTTGACTAATGAAAATAGTTTTCTCTTTTCATGCAATCCAATAATTTAAGAAGCTTATGGGGAGTAGGTTTAGCACATGTTTAAAGTGAGGAAAGAACCATTACTGCGGTTTTTGAAAATTTTATTTCCAATCGTCTTATTAGCGATTGCTATTTATGAAATTCAACAAGCGCTAAGTGGGGTAGATGTAAACGTACTTCGAAATGAAGTGAATCAATTGCAAGTATGGGAACTGTTATTAATTTTTATCATTGCCTTTTGTGCGATTACGCCAATGATTTTTTACGACGTTATTTTAACGAAACTACTAGGAATAAAAATAAAAAAACGTACATTGCTAAAAAACTCATTTATCGTCAATACATTTTCCAATCTGATTGGCTTTGGTGGTTTAGTAGGCGTGTTTCTACGAAATTATTTTTATTCAAAATATAAAGCGGATCGAGAAGGTTTATTAAAGAGCATTGCCAGCGTTACGCTATTTTACTTAACGGGCATCTCCTTATTGGCATGGCTGATGTATGCTTTCTTTTGGGACTTCCCTTTACTAAAAGAAGAGCGATGGTTATCAATTGCTGTTATTCTTGTCAGCTTATATGTTCCTGTGTTTATTGGGATGCATCTTATTCGTTATAAAAAAGGTAGTTCCCTAACATGGAAAGTGTCCCTACAGTTAATGATGACTTCAGTTGCTGAATGGCTTGCCGTGTTTGTAGTCATTTGGATGTTAACGATTCTTGTGCATATACCAATCGAGTTATCTACGCTTATTCCCATATTTCTAATTGCTTCCTGTGCCGGCATTGTCAGTATGATACCGGGAGGGGTCGGCTCATTTGACCTCGTGTTTTTATGGGGCACGCAAAGTGTTGGTATAGGTGAAGAAAAAGTACTCTTTTTATTGATTTTATATCGCTTAGGTTATTTTATACTGCCATTTTTAGTATCCGTACTGCTATTTGTGAAAGATTATTGGGAACGCTGGAATCGCTCATGGGATGACTTGCCGAATGTAATTTTCCAAAAGTTTAGCCATATGCTGTTAACGATTTTAGTATTTATTTCGGGTATTGTGTTATTGCTTTCAGCATCCGTGCCAGGCGTTTTAAGTCGGCTGAAAATAGCACAGGAGTTTTTATCTTCCCCAATTATGAATATTTCGCATCAATTAACTGTAGCAGCGGCCTTTATACTTCTAGGATTGTGTCGAGGCATTAAATATAAAGTGAAAAAAGCGTATCAGCTTGCCATCATTGTGCTGAGTAGTTCGGCTATATTTTCTATTATTAAAGGCTTTGATTATGAAGAAGCGATTTTTTTACTAATTGTTGCCGTTTTGCTCATGGCATCGAAAAAACAATTTTATCGCGAAAGTTATGTTCTGACTTGGGGCGCTATCCTATTTGACCTTGCGGCAGTGACTTTTATTACGGCTATGTATTTATTGATTGGCTATGTCAACCTACCGACTGCCAAAATTCATATCCCGACAGCGTTACAATACTATATTCTGACAGATTATCGGGATTTATTTTATAGTGCCATTATAGGTCTCCTTATAGCATGTGTCATTTTTTACTTTGGCTATTTTACGCGCGGACCTAAAAAAATGCAGAAGCTTTTATCAAGTGAGCAGGAAGAGAAAATTACCAATCACCTGATGCAGTATAAAGGCACTGAGTTTTCTCATTTAATTTTCCTACACGATAAATTTGTCTATTGGAATGAAAAAAATACCGTATTATTTGCCTATCAAATAGTTGCCGATAAAATCGTTGTGTTAGGAGATCCGGTAGGGCAAGAGAGTGATTTTTTATCGGCCATTCATGAATTTTTAGAAGTAGCGGATAGCCACGGCTATACACCCGTTTTTTATGAGATTAACAATCATATTTTCCCTTCTTTACATGAGCATGGCTATAGCTTCTTTAAACTTGGGGAAGAAGCTTTTGTAGATTTAGAAAATTTCACGTTTACCGGTAAAGAAATGAAGGGAAGCCGGGCGGTAAAAAATAAGTTTGAACGTGAGAACTATACGGTGTCATTATTAAGTCCGCCATTTTCGCAGGAGGTTATGACGGAACTGGAAGAAGTGTCGAGGAAATGGTTACAAGGAAGAGCGGAAAAAGGATTTTCTCTTGGCTTTTTCGATGAAAACTATTTGAGCAAGTCAAACATTGCTGTGTTAAGTGGAGAACAGGGAGTTATAGGCTTTGCTAGTATAATGCCAATGTATGACAATGGCGAAAGAATTTCAGTCGATCTTATGCGTTTTAAACCGGGTGCACCATCAGGCACAATGGATTTCATTTTCTTATCACTGTTTCAGTGGGCGAAAGAACAAGGTTATCGCGTCTTTAATATGGGCATGTCGCCGTTATCCAATGTTGGTCAATCGAGGTATTCTTTTTTAAGCGAAAAAATTGCAGCCCAAATCTTTTTACATGGACAGCACTTCTATCATTTTAAAGGCTTAAAAAATTTCAAATTAAAATATGCAGATTTTTGGGAACCTAAATATGTAGCGTACCGAAAAAAATCATCCTTACCGTTTACGATGGCTCAAGTAACACTGTTAATCGGTCGAAAAAGAAAATAAGTGACTATGCTAAAAAGGGTAATATGCTATAATTTTCCTAATTATAGTGAAAGGAATGATGAAGATGAAACAGCTATGGAATGTGATTGACAAGTAGCATATAGTGGATATGCCACTTTTCAATCATTTACTAAAACTTAAATGATAAATGAAAAGAGGCTACTTATGTACACAGATCAAGAGTTAACCATTCGTCCCATTATGGAGCGTGATTTAGAACGTATTTGGGAGCTGATTTATAAAGACGAGCAACCAGAATGGAAAAAATGGGATGCCCCTTATTATTCGCATCATGCAAAATCGTTCCAGGATTTTATCGGTACAGCACAGCAATATATCAATCAAAAAGATTTTTGGGCGATTGAGGTTAATGGCATTATTTGTGGCGTCATCTCCTATTACTGGGAGCACGAACCTTCGAAATGGCTAGAAATGGGTATTGTCTTTCATGAGTCCGCTAATTGGAGTAAAGGGCTTGGCACGAGAGCAATGACATTATGGATTGACCACTTATTTTCCACAATGCCACTTGTTCGCGTCGGCTTTACGACATGGTCGGGAAATAAACGCATGATTCGTGTCGGTGAAAAATTAGGGATGCAATTGGAAGCGAAAATCCGCAAAGTGCGATTTTACGAAGGTGTCTATTATGATTCCATACGGATGGGTTTGTTAAGAGAAGAGTGGGAAGCTAGAAAAGTATCTTTAAAGGAACTACCAATAACTAATTAGCGTTGAAGCCTGCGTTCGATATAGTATCGGACGCAGGCTTTATATTTTTAGCAACTAAAATAAATAAATGGAAAAATGTGTTTGATTTCCGATACTAGCTTTGTCATAATAAAGAAAATTCAAGTTGTGGGGTATATTATGATATTTACTAAAAATTGTATAATAGAACCTTTAAAGCAACATCATGGCGAGGAGATTTATTCTTTATTTAGTCATCAAGATGTCAGAGCTTTTCTTGGCGGAGTGCCAACTAAAAGTGCCATCTTTTCTTCCTTTGACAGCATGCTGCATTCACCTTATCCAAATTCTTATTTTTTTATTTCCTTAAAGGATAGCGAAAACTTTATCGGTTTAGTATCGATTGATGAATACCATGAACAAACAATCTATGAGCTGAGTTATCAATTTTTACCGCAGTATTGGGGGAAAGGCTATGCGTTTGAAGTATTATCAGCAGTTTTACATTATGGATTTACGAAATTACAATTAGCAAAAATTGTAGCAGAAACGCAAACTGCTAATATCGCCTCCTGCCGTATACTTGAAAAATTAGGGATGCAAAAAATAAAGGTGTTAGAGAGATTTGGTCATGAACAAGCGGTGTATCAATTATTGAGAATGTAAAGGATAGGGATAGTAGATGAGAAATTATATACAATACAATGCCAATCAACATAACGAAGTCATAATTGCCATTCCTGCGCTCGGCGAACGGAAAGAGATGTATGCTACATTGGCCAAAGCCTTACCAGAAGTACAGATTGTAGCAATTGATTTACCAGGGCACAATGGTTTGCTCGACGCGGATTTTTCATTTCAGTCATATATTAAGACAATAAAAGCAGTGATGAATGAGTTAAACATGACAGAAGCGCATTTTGTAGGTAATTCAATTGGTGCATGGATTATTCAACATTTTTATATAAACTATCCGTCCGCAGTGAAGTCATTCACATTATTAGATGGCGGGCATTATTTCCATGGTCAATATGAGCTTGATGAGGATATCGAGATACAATTGCCGATTATTGAAAGGTTGGAAGATTTACAAGAAGCTGTACGCGAAGAAGTAAAGAATATGGAGATTGCTTCTGCAAACCATCAACAATATTTGTACGACTATTTTATTGGGAATTTCGTGAAAGTGGGAAATGTCTACTGTCACCATAGTATGGAACAAGCTTTAAACTATTTAGCGAAAGCTGTAGATCAGCATAATTATTGTCTAGAAGAAGGAATTCCTATACCTGTGTTATTACTGTTAGCAGACCAACAGCAAGATGCTTTGTTCTATCAGAAAATAACGAAATTCCAAGAAAGGCAGCCCACGGCAATAATCAACATCATTCCTAATGGCTATCATTTTTTGCCACTAACAAATCCACAAGAGGTAGCTGGTTGGATTCGTCATACGATACTTAAGGGTGAAACGTTACTTAAATAAGAGCAGATAATTCAAGTTTAATCAAAAATCTCGTAAAAGTTAGATGCCTGTCTAACTTTTACGAGCCTAAATCCAAGCTATTGATTTTTAGCTATCGATGAGTATATGTGATACCGGTTGATGGAAGCGGGAGGTGCGACATTCCAGCAGGAACAGCACGAGCGTAAAAATTAGTTGGAGCCGTGTCTGTGGTAAAGGAGCACCTGGGAAAGAAATCAACTGGAAAACTCTAAAAAGAGGGCACTCCATTGCGGGGTGCCCTCTTCACTATTTTACATTTTAGTTTTCTTCAATATCTTTACGGTTTTTCTTTAACATTTTTGATAGCATTTCATAGACAATTGGTACGACTACTAATGTTAATAATGTTGAAGATAATAAACCACCGATTACGGTAATGGCAAGGTCTTTGGAAATTAATCCGCTACCGCCACTGCCTAGTGCCATTGGAATCATTGCACCAATCGTTGCAATCGCCGTCATTAAAATTGGACGTAAACGTGTGGCACCTGCTTCTAAAATGGCTTCACGCATACCAAGTCCATCGCGTTCCATATGGATAATGCGGTCGACAAGTACAATGGCATTGGTTACGACGATACCAATTAACATTAATAGACCCATCATCACGGATACAGAAATCGTTTGATTCGTTACATATAAACCAACAAATGCACCGATAACTGCAAACGGTAGCGAGAAGAGAATCGCAAATGGTGCTAAACCTTCACCAAATGTTACAACAAGAATGAAGTAAACGATGGCAATGGCTGCTAACATCGCAACGCCCAGTTGTGTGAATGTTTCTTGCATATCTGCTGCTACACCGGATACGCCTGTTGTCACACCTTTAGGTAAGTCTAATTTATCGATTTTTTTATCAGCCGCAGACGTTGCTTTTGAAATATCATCGCCAATAATTGTGGCAGATACTGTTGCGAAGTATTCGCCTTTTGAACGTGATAATGAATTCAGCGTAGTACCTTCTTCAACATCGACTAATTCACCGATTGTCATCGTTGTACCTAAAGCTGTTTGTATTTCAGTTTTTAACACATCATCGATAGATAAAGCTGCCGATTTAGCATCGCGTTGGACAATAACGTTAATGTCTTTACCATCACGTTCAACTGTTGTTAACACTTCTTGTGACGCTGTTGAATTTAACGCCATAACAATTTGAGCAGTTGTTAAACCATATTGTAAAACATTTTTTTGCTCTACTTTTAAAACATGTTCTACATAAGGATCTTCATAATCAGACTTAACATCTTCTAAGCCTTTTACATCGTTTAATGTACCTTCAACGTCTTTTACTGCGCTACGTAGATTATCTAAGTTTTCACTGTATAATGTGTAGCTGACTTCATTCGAAGACATAGACATTGATGAGAAGTTTTGGCTTTTCCATTCACCTGATTGCTCAAGATTGAATACATAGTCTTCTACTTCTTCACGTGCTGCAGGGAAGTCTTCCATATCTGGGTCAAAGATGAGGTACATTAAAGCACCACCAGCTCCGCCACCCATCATCATTGCAGATGGATCAGCGTTTGTTGCATCTGTAATGGAAACTTGTAGAATATCAACATCTTTACGTTTCATTAATTCTTTTTCTACTGTTGCAACATTTGCTTCTGTTTCACTATTTAACTCACCAGTACCAGGTGTATATGTTAAATACATGACCTTTTCTTCTTGAGAGCCCATAAAGCTAAAGCCGATTAATGGTGTTAAGGCAAGTGAACCAACAAGCATCAAAATAGCAATGGTAGAAGTAATAATTTTATGATTTAACGCTTTTTCTAATACACCTCTGTACCAAGTAGCTAGTTTACCAACTTCTTGATGTTGGCTTTCTTTTTTCTCTCCATAGATTTTTTTACGGAATAAGAAATGAGATAAAGCTGGGACAATGGTAATCGCTACTAATAATGACGCGCCTAATGCGAATGTCATTGTTAATGCGAACGGCATGAATAATTCACCAACCATACCGCCTACAAACATAAGTGGGGCAAATACCGCTACAGTCACTAATGTAGAAGAGAAGATTGGTTTAAACATTTCAATTGTCGCTTCACGAATAAGGGCGCGACCTGTTAATTTTTCTTGTTTCAAATGGATACGTCGATAAATATTTTCGACTACGACGATGGAGTCATCGATTACACGTCCGATGGCGACGGTGATGGCACCAAGTGTCATAATATTTAACGTAATATCCATCCAGTTTAATAATAGTAATGCCATGAAAACGGACACTGGAATAGAGATAATCGAAATGATCGTAGATTTGAAATCGCGTAAGAATAGTAAAATAATTAATACAGCGATGGCGCCACCGAATACTGCTTTTTCAATCATTGTGAAGACTGAATCTTCAATAGGTGCACCTTGGTCAAGTGAGATATCCACTTTTAAGCCGTCAATTCGTTTTTCTTCATCTTTAATAAGGTCTTTTACTGCATTTACGACAGTTACTGTATTGGCATCTTGACCTTTGACAATTTGAATCGCAATAGCATCTTTACCATTTGTGCGCGAAACAGATTGTACTTTACCTTCCACTTCGATCGTTGCAATATCACCTAAGCGAACGAATGGTGAAGGTTGTGTTGCTGAAGGTGTGACCGGTATTAATAAATCTTTTAATTCATCAACAGATTTCACTTTACCATCAACGGAAACCGCTTGTTCACCAACTGTAAATTGATATAAACCAAGTGATAACGACATGTCACTTGCTTGAATCATTTGCTTCACAGCATCTTCAGTTAAACCGAGCTCAGCCATTTTTGCTTCATCATACTTAAACGAAACTTGTTCAATATGTTGGCCGGTAATAGTAGCTGAGGCTACACCGTCAATTTTTTCGATTTTAGGTAGTAATAAATCTTCTACTGTTGATGTCAGCTCAACGATATCTTCTTTTGAACTACTTACTGATAATGCGACAACCGGCATCATGTTCATGCTAATGGCCATAATTGTCGGTTCTTGTGCACCTTCAGGAAGTTTCACATTATCTAATGCTGACTCTAATTGGCGTTTTTTCTCATCCATATCAATGCCGTAGTCATATTCGACTTGTACTTGCGCAATGTTGGATGAAGAAGTAGAATAAACTGCCTTTACATCTTCTAAACTTTCGATTGATTTTTCAAATGGAATGGACAGTTCATCCATAACTTGTTCAGGCGTTGCACCTGGATAAACGCCCATAACGATTAAGTATGGAATCGATATATCAGGGATTGATTCCATTTTCATTCTTGTACCTGAATAAATACCTGAGACAGTGATGATAATTGTTAATAACCACACTGCCAATTTGTTTTTCAATACAAAATTAACTAAACCTTTCACCTTCACACCTACCCTTTATTGACTTACTAGATTCAATTATTTATAATAATGACTAAACGGTCAATTGTCAATGAAATGCATTAGGAGAGATTCGAAAATATGTCAAAAAAGCAACTGATTATGGAGAAAGCATTAGAACTGTTTTCTGAGCAAGGCTTTGAAGCAACATCTGTGCAACAAATTACAGAACGCTGTGGTATTTCTAAAGGAGCATTTTATTTGTCTTTTAAAACAAAAGATGAACTTCTTTTCTCAATGGTTGACTACTACCTACAGCAGTTTATAGCGGATATTGACCAAGTAGTCAGGAAGTCGAATGAAAAAGATGTCGTGTTGGTAGATTTTTATAAAGGTATTTTTCAAGCGTTTAAAAAACATGCCGCTTCTTCACGTGTGTTTTTTAATGAAAAGGTATTTCTTACAAAAAAAGAGCTGTTTCATAAGGTGAGTGCTTATGAAGCGGATATGTCGAAGTCTATCGTCCACATGCTTGAACAACTTTATCGAGAAGAGCTGCAAGAGACGAAATATGATGTTATGTATTGTGTAAAAGGATTTATGAAAGGCTATGCTGAGCTGTTTATGTTCTCAAATATACCGCTTGATTTAGATCAATTGGCCAAATCATTAGCGGAAAAGACAGATATTATTGCACGTCATACGACCATTCCTTTTATTACAGAGGAACTTGCGCAATTAGTAGCTAGACCATGTGAGCCGGAAATTATGACACAGGAATCTGTATTGCAGTTAATTGAACAAAACCTTAATCATTTAGAACCGTCTATTGAGCGTGAGTCATTGGAGCTTTTAAAACATCAAGTAGCACACGCGACATACAGCAAAGCAATAATAAAAGGGTTGATTGAAAACATCCGTTTACAGCCGGGGTGTCAATGGATCGCCTATGTATTAAATAAATACTTCCAATTTTAAACTTTAGCATAGAATTGTTCACAGTACTAACGGTGAATGATTCTATTTTTTTATTGGGATGTGTCTTTTTTAAAGAAGGGTAGAAATCGTGTTGCTATTACTATATACGAAAAAGGAGTAAAGAGGTTTCAAAATTTTAGAAATTTTATTGGTGATGTGGGGAGCGTGATTTATAAGCAGCATTGTAGACGAATGAAGGACGTAGAACATTATATTACTTTATGGAAGTGAAATGAAGATTATAAACAAAAAGAAGCTATACGATTAACGCATAGCTTCTTAAAATAGAAGATTATACTTCCATAATAATTGGTAAAATCATTGGACGACGTTTTGTTTTCTCGAATAGGTAAGGTCCCAATACGTCAGTAATTTCATTTTTAAGTTCAGTCCATTGTGGTGTTTTGCTTTGAATTGTTTCATTTAGATGACGGTTCAGCATTTTTTGTGCTTCATTAATCATTGTGCCTGATTCACGCATATAAACAAATCCGCGTGAAATAATATCAGGACCTGAAACAATTTTTTGGTTTTCCATATCAACGCTGACAACAACAATCACTAAGCCTTCTTCCGACAGTATACGGCGATCGCGTAATACGATATTGCCGATGTCGCCAATACCATTTCCATCGATATAAACATCGCCAGAAGGGATGCGACCTGCAACATGCGCTTCATTTGCGCTTAATGCTAGGACATCACCATTTTCCATAACGAATGTATTTTCCAGTGGAACATCACAATCTTCTGCTAAATGCGTATGCATTTTTAACATACGGAATTCACCATGGATTGGCATAAAGAATTTTGGCTTCATAAGACGTAACATTAGTTTTTGTTCTTCTTGTGAGCCGTGACCAGAAGTATGGATATTATTTAATGCACCGTGAATAACTTCTGCGCCAGCGCGGAACAGTAAATTAATAATTTTATTCACGCTAACCGTATTCCCTGGTACCGGTGAAGAAGAGAATACAACAGTATCGCCAGGCTGGATTTGAATTTGACGGTGTGTACCGTTGGCAATACGAGATAGTGCTGCCATCGGTTCACCTTGTGAGCCTGTACATAAAATCATTACTTCATTGGCAGGTAAACGGTTAATGCTTTGCGCATCAATAAATGTATCTTTTGGTGCGTTAATATAACCTAGTTCACGACCGATTGTAATGGCGTTGTCCATAGATCGACCGAATACAGCGATCTTTCGTCCGTACTTAATGGCTGCATCTGTTGCTTGCTGTAAGCGGTGAATATTTGATGCGAACGTTGCAAAAATAATACGACTATCTACCTTGCGGAAGATTTCATCAATACTTTTTCCAACTGTACGTTCAGACATTGTGAAGTTTGGTTTTTCGGCATTTGTACTATCAGATAGTAAGCACAGAACACCGTCACGGCCGATTTCAGCCATTTTTGTTAAGTTTGCTGGTTCACCTACAGGTGTAAAGTCGAATTTGAAGTCCCCTGTGTGCACGATATTGCCAGGAGGTGTTTTTACGACGATACCGTAAGCATCTGGAATACTATGCGTTGTTCTAAAGAAGCTAACGGATGTTTTTCTAAATTTAATGACATCTTCTTCTTTAATTTCGATTAGTTTTGTTGTGCGTAGTAAACCATGCTCTTCAAGTTTGTTGCGCAATAAGCCAAGTGCAAGCTTACCACCATAAACGGGCACATTTACTTGACGAAGTAAATAAGGGATGCCGCCAATATGGTCTTCGTGTCCGTGCGTAATAAATAACCCTTTAATTTTATCGACGTTTCGTACTAAATACGTGTAATCAGGAATAACATAGTCAATTCCAAGTAAATCGTCTTCTGGAAATTTTATACCTGCGTCAATTAAGATGATTTCATCTTGAAATTGAACGCCGTATGTGTTTTTGCCGATTTCGCCCAGTCCGCCGAGCGCGAAAACAGCTGCTTGGTCATTTTTAACAAACTTCATGTTTGTTAAATTTCCTCCAAGACGAAGTTCGGACTTGCTTGTTCGTAGTCTAAATAGTTACCTTCAAGCAGTTGAATGAACTCAATGTTGTAATGACGGTCTTGTAACTTTTGACGAACTTCACGTTCTGAAGCAGCTTCAAGGTATAGACTTTTAGTGTTTTCGCGAACTGGAATCTCATTTGCTTTTTCTTGATAATAAACTTTGTAAATCATAGTTTGCTCTCCTTTGATTGCGTACATTATTATTGCAGATTTGGCTATTACCACACACGTGCTACAAGAAAAAACCGCGAATTTCTAGTATACTTTAAACTAATAAAGAAATGAGCGTTTGAATTTCTTGTATCTCAATACTTTCATCTTGCACTTTTCATAAAAGTACTGAGACAGTGGTTGCGCATAGTCAAAAAATGCATTTCCTTTATATTATCACGCAGCTACTCTAAAATAAAGAAAAGCCCTTCAAATAATGAAGGGCAAATGTTAGGCAATTGATTTTTTTCCGAGTACGCCGCGAAGTTGCTTCAACAATTTCCGTTTTAGTTTCTTCAGCATGGCACATCACTCCTTAGGATCATTATAATTAAAAACGATACCTGTGTAAAGTATTTTGCCTTTGCAACATAATACATAGAGAAGGGAATAATAGCATGAAAAAAATATTATTTTTTGATGTAGATGGGACGCTTTATAACAGTGAAAAGGTAATGCCGGATTCTGCCAAAGAAGCGCTGTTAGAAGCTCGTCGAAATGGTTATGAGATTGCCATTGCCACTGGACGTGCGCCATTTATGATTGACTCATTGATAGAAGAGCTTGATATACAGACGTATGTAACTTTTAATGGACAGTACGTTGTCTATCAAGGCGAGGTTGTCTACGCGAACGGTATTGCAAAAGAAGAGTTAGCCAAAATTATTGCCTTTGGTGAAGCGCGTAATGAGCCAGTTGTATTTTTGGACGACAAGCAAATGATTGCCTCTGTTGGAGAGCATAAAATGGTGTCTGAAAGTCTAGATACTTTAAAATACCCGTATCCAGCATTAGATTCATCTTATTATATGCAGCACGAAGTTTATCAAACACTGATTTTTATGGAAGAAAAAGATGAACATTTATATCGCACAGCCTTTCCAAATGTCGAGTTTGTTCGTTGGCATCCATATTCCTGTGATATTTTGCCGAAGGGAGGTTCGAAAGCAGCGGGCATTGAAAAAGTGCTTTCGAGAATGGGCTTAACATTAGCTGATGCCATTGCTTTTGGCGATGGTATGAATGATATCGAAATGTTAGAGGCTGTTGGCACGAGTGTGGCAATGGGCAACGGCCATGAAAAGGTAAAAGCGGTCGCGACATATGTTACAGATCATGTAGATGCCGACGGTCTTGCAAAAGCAATGCGCCATTTAAAAATTATTTAGTTTTTATTAAAGTGCCGGGCGCTCTACTAGAGTGCCTGGCACTTAAACAATTCTGAATATTTCAGTCAATAGTGACAACTTTCAGCTGAACGCCTGCATCTTTAAACTGCTTGAACGTCTCTTGAGAGAGTGCGTTATCGGTAATAATCATGTCAACCTGATCGAGCGAGCATACTTGAATGGCGACATCTTTATTGAATTTAGTAGAATCGGTGGCAACATAAACGGTTTGTGAAATATGAATGAGCTGTTTTCTCGTCATTGCCTCTTCTAAACTAAAATCAGAAATGCCCTTTTCAAGCGTAACGCCACTTGCACATAGAAATGCTTTATTAATATTTAGGTGCTCAAAGCGGAACAAAAAATCATTGGCTGTGACTGATTTCTCCGAATGTCGTACTTTGCCCCCAATAATCATCACTTCAATATTAGACCCAATCAAATCAAATGCTACCGGAAGCGAGTTCGTAACGACTGTCAGTTTTTCTTTTCCTAGAAGAAATGGCGTCATTTGGTAGGTTGTTGTGCCACTATCGATAAAGATGCAGTCACCATCCTCGACGAAAGAGGCACATGCTTGTGCAATGGCGATTTTTTCAGTTAACTGCTCGGTTATTCGATTGTCCATTAACCCTTCGACAGGCTCAATATATTTTACGCCCCCATAAAACTTCTCAATTTTTTTCTCTTGTACAAGTTGTTGAATATCTCTACGGATCGTTTCCATTGATACATTGAATTCTTTTGTCAAAGTTACTAATTTCACAACCTTATTATTGCGCACGTATTGCAAAATATGTTGCTGCCTTTCTAATGTATACATGACATCACCTCTATTTGTTATTTACTCAAAGTAGTAATGAGTTTGTCAACAGTTGGTCAGAATTTACTCAACATTTACACAAATATGTTATTTTCCTTTACAAATCATCATTATACTGTGAGTAACAACTCAAAAGGAGTGAACGATTTGTTGGAACTAAAAAATATTTCAAAAAGCTATAAAAATAAAAATGTTTTAAGAGATATTAATATTACGATTGCTTCTGGAGAAATCGTTTCTTTATTAGGACCAAGTGGTTGCGGAAAAACGACATTACTCAATATTGTATTGGGCCTTACAGAGCAAACGGATGGACAACTTTTTTTCAATGGACAAGACATATCAAAACAATCGATGCAAGAACGGGGTTTTAATATCGTTTTCCAAGACTTTGCGTTGTTCCCTCATTTAAATGCATACGACAATATCGTCTATGGCTTAAAAAATATAAAACAACAAATGTCAAAAGCCGAGATTCAGGACTATGTCGATTTTTTAGAACTAGGCCCACATTTACATAAGAAGATTCACGAATTATCGGGGGGACAAAAACAACGTGTGTCGATCGCAAGAACACTTGTGATGCAACCAAAAATATTGTTATTGGATGAACCGTTAAGTGCGCTAGACGGTGTCATTAAAGAATCGATTAAAGAGCGCATTCAATCCATTGCACGTCAATTTAATTTAACAACTATTATCGTGACACACGACCCTGAAGAAGCGCTGACGTTATCAGATAAAGTACTAATTATTAATGAAGGAACTGTATCGCAATATGGAACACCTCACGAAATCGTAACAACACCCAAAAATCAGTTTGTTGAAGATTTTATCTTAAGGCAACTTCATATTAAACGTCATAACATCTACCAACTGTTTGGAGAATCTTATGCTTAAAACAAATAAAATGGTGAAAATTCTCTTTGTGCCCATAGCCATATTTTTTCTATTCTTTTTAATTGTGCCATTGCTTTATATGTTTTGGCAGTCATTAAAAAAAGGTAATCGCATAACGATTCAAAATTATATGGAAGCATTACAAAGCATTGAAATTCGAGAAGCCTTTATCAATAGTTTTCAAGTGTCCTTTGCAGCAGCTCTTATTACAACTTGTTTAGCTTTTGCACTGGCCTATGCCTTGCACTTTACGACGATGAATCGCACTGTTAAAAAATTCGTCCATGTAGGCATCACTTTACCGATGCTCTTGCCGACTATTACTTATGGTTTTGTGTTGATTTATACATTTGGCAACCAAGGAATTGTGACAAAATTATTCGGGCAGCCGATAGTAACAATTTATGGATTTAATGGCTTGCTAATTGGCTATGTGCTCTACACATTGCCTGTTGCTTTTATTTTGATGCAAAACTCTATGCAGTATATCGATAAACGGTTTTTGCTTGTTTCGATGCTCATGCATGACAAGCCATCGCGTCGATTTTACCATACTGTATTGCGGCCGATGATTGGAACGATCGGTGGAGCTTTTATTTTAACGTTTATTTTAAGTTTTACCGACTTTGGTATACCAGCATCGGTAGGCGGCAGTTATAAAGTTATCGCGACAGAGCTATATCAAGCAATGCTCGGCTCGATTGTACGCTTTGAGCAGGGTGCAGTAATTTCTGTATTAATGCTTGTACCGGCTGTGCTCGGTATCGTGATGCTAACTGTACTAGATCGATTTAATTTTCAATACAAACATGTTAGTCACAGTGAGCTAGTCGTACATCGTCTACGTGATCGTACATTTACAGTTTTTTCATTAGTATGTGTTAGCTCGATTTTTATCATCTTCTCGACGATGTTTATTGTGCCGTTTACAAAAGGCTATCCATATAACTTTAGCTTTACATTCGAACATGTCCAAAATGTTTTAGCGGAAAAGAATTTAACAAAAGTTTATATCAATTCACTTATCGTTGCCTTCTTTACAGCCGTTTTAGGTGTTTGTATAGCATTTGTCTCAGCGCTTGTAAATGTCAGAACGCCGTTGCGAGGAAGGAAGACGTTAGATTTTGCGTCCATGGTAACGAACACGGTGCCGGGCATGGTTCTTGGTCTGTCTTACTTATTTTTCTTTAATGGCAGTTCACTAAAGGGGACTTTCTTTATCATTATTGCTTATGCAGTTGTCCACTTCTTTACAACGCCCTATTTAATGGCGAAAAATTCTTTGCAGAAGATGGACCCTACGTGGGAAGTGACAGGGGAATTGTTAAAGGACTCCTGGATTCAAACGGTCGTTCGGGTTATTTTACCGAATATCAAGCCAACTATTTTTCAAATGTTTAGCTACTATTTTCTAAATGCCATGGTCACGGTGAGCGGGGTAATATTCCTTGTTAGTACAAAAACGATGCTTGTGTCCACGCGCATTAAAGAACTTCAGCATTTTGCAAAGTATACAGATATTTTTGTACTGTCCATTTTTATTTTATGCACTAACCTCATTGTGAAATTAGGTTGTGATTATATAACAACAACTAAAGAAAAGGTGAAGGAGCTGGAATGATGAAAAAGTCTACGGTCATGATGTTAGGTACGGTGAGTTCTGCCATAGTATTGGCAGCGTGTGGAGGTGCAGCGGCTGATGCAAAAGATCAAGTCATTATTTATTCAAATGCTGACGATGAAGCGATTGAAGTCATGCAAGCCACGTTAGATAACAAGGGCTATGAAGGGAAGTATATTATCCAATCATACGGTACATCTGAATTAGGCGGAAAAATGATGGCGGAAGGAACGGATATTGAAGCGGATGTTGTCACGATGGCATCTTACTTTATTGAAAGTGCTCAAACATCTAAAGCAATGTTTGTTGAACTATCCACTGACTTAAAGCCTTTAGATGGCGGATCGACATACGCATTGCCGATTTTAGGGAATGTAGGGTCCATTTTTATTAACACGGATTTATTGGCGCAAAAGGGGCTAGCTGTACCGAAAACAATCAAGGATTTAACGAATCCTGAATACAAAGATTTAGTGTCATTCCCAAATATTTTAGACTCCTCTACAGGCTGGTTGTTAGTGCAGGCAATCATGAATGAATATGGAGAAAAAGAAGGGAAGCAAGTATTAGCAGATTTAATTAAAAATGCTGGTCCCCATATTGAAAGTTCTGGTTCCGGCCCTATTAAAAAGGTGAAAACAGGGGAAGTAGCAGTTGGCTTTGGTCTACGTATTCAAGCAATTGATGCTAAAAATGAAGGCTTACCAATTGATTATATTGACCCAACGGAAGGCAACTTTACGTTAACTGAATCTGTTGCTGTCGTAGATAAAGAAGGGGACGAGGCGTTAGCACGTGAAATAGCAAAAGTTATTGCGACTGAGGCGCGGGCGGATTTATTAAAACAATATCCAGTAGCACTTTACGAATGGGAACAAGTCGATAGTGAATACGTGCCGCAATATTTGAAGAAATGGGATACGACTTTAACGGTCGATTTATTAGAACAACATCAAGCATTCTTTAAAGAAGCGCAACAATAAAGGAGAATAAACGATGAATAACTATAAATTATTAACACCAGGACCATTGACAACAACAGAAGCGGTAAAAAGGGAAATGTTAATAGATCGCTGTACATGGGATGACGATTATAAGCAAGTTACACAAACGATACGTCAACAGTTAGTGGAATTGGCGCAAGTTGATGAAACGCAATATACGGCAGTTTTAATGCAGGGCAGTGGTAGCTTCGTTGTGGAGTCTGTATTAACAACGACTATTTTGAGTGATATAGACAAAGTTCTTATTATAACGAATGGTGCTTACGGTGAACGTATAGTAAAAATGGCGAAAGCCCTTCAATTGCAGCATGTCGTTTATTGTGTGCCGTACAATGAGCAGCCTTCACCTTTAGAAGTGCGAAATATATTAGAAAAGGATGAAAGCATTACACATGTAGCTGTAGTCCATTGTGAGACGACGACGGGTATTTTAAATCCAATTGATGACATAGGCGCAGTTGTTCAAGCGTTTAATAAAACGTATATTGTTGATGCCATGAGTAGTTTTTGTGGTGTGCCGATGGATTTGTCAAACGGCCAAATTGATTTTTTAATCAGTAGTGCCAACAAATGTATTCAAGGCGTGCCGGGTTTTGGCTTTGTTATTGCGAAAATAGAAGCGTTACAACAATGTAAAGGAATAGCTAAAAGTGTTGCCTTAGATTTATACGATCAATGGAAAGTCATGCAAGTGGATGGCAAATGGCGTTTTACATCACCTACACATGTTGTAGCGGCATTTGCGAAAGCCCTTGAGGAGCTAGCAGAAGAAGGCGGGGTAGAGGCGCGTTACAAACGCTATGCTCAAAACAATCAATTATTGCGTGAAAGATTATCGCACTGTGGATTAAAGGCTTATATTTCTGAGGATATGCAATCACCTATTATTACGACGTTTTTATATCCGGATGATGCATTTTCTTTCGATGATTTCTATCAGGACATGAAACAAGCTGGCTTTGTTATTTATCCTGGCAAATTAACGGAACTCGACACATTCCGAATTGGTAATATAGGCGATGTGCATGAGGAAGATATAACAGCATTATGCAAAGTTATTGAAAACTATATGGCGGTGAAAAATAATGAAAATTGAAGCAGTAATTTTGGATTGGGCAGGTACAGCAGTAGATTTCGGTTGCTTTGCGCCGGTTAATGTATTTCTTACTATTTTTGAAGATGCAGGTGTGACGGTGACCTTGGAAGAAGCGCGCAAACCGATGGGGATGTTAAAAATAGACCATATTCGGACGATGCTTGAGATGCCAAGAATACATGAGGCATGGAAAGTTGTCTATGGACGAGCGTATACAGAGCAAGATGTACAAGCTTTATATGCTCAATTTGAAACGAAGTTAATGGCGTCGCTCGCACTGTTCACAGATCCGATTCCACATGTAATCGAAACGGTGCATCAGCTTAGACAGGCTGGCATACGTATCGGCTCTACAACAGGCTATACGAAATCGATGATGGAAGTAGTGACACATCACGCGGCGGAAAAAGGATATAAGCCTGATTATTTAGTGACACCAACTGATGTAGGAGATAAAGGCCGTCCGTATCCTTATATGATTTTTAGAAATATCGAGGAACTTGGCATTCAAGCAACGAAACGAGTAGTAAAAGTAGGGGATACTACTTCGGATGTGCAAGAGGCATTGAATGCAGGGGTTTGGGCTGTAGGTGTCATCGTCGGTAGCTCAGAAATGGGTTTAACAGAACAGGAGTTTATGCGTTTATCTATTGAAGAACGAGCAGATGTTATCGAAAGAACACAAGCTGTTTTTGAACAAGCAGGTGCGCATTATACCATTCAAACAATGCAAGAACTGCCTGCGCTAATTGAAACAATTAATGCACGATTAGTTTAAAATAAAGCTCTTAAAGCGAAAAAGTGTTAGATTGACTGTCATCAATCTAACACTTTTTGCTATAAATAAAATTTTATTAGAGAGCACTAGTTGATGGTAGCGTAGGCGGCGACTCCTGCTCAGAACAGCACACAGTGTAAGACGCAACAAGCCCGCGCGTCAGCGAGGGTTGCGGCTTACGGTGTGCCCGCGGAAAGCGTCCGCCGTAGCGGACATCAAGGCGATAGCCACTAACTTGTCTTAGTCGCGTTCGTACGGTACAGCGTTTGGTATTTCTGCAAATGGATTTTTTTCGTTAATTCGATCATAAAACATAACGCCGTTTAAATGGTCTAATTCATGCTGGAAGGCGATTGCTGGTAAACCTGAAAGGCGCATTTTTTTCTCTTCACCGTCGATTGTTTTAAATTTCACTGTAATACGTGCATGACGAGGCACATAACCAGGTACATTACGATCGACAGATAAGCAGCCCTCACCAGTTGGTAAGTAAGTATTTTCAACTGAATGGCTAACAATTTTAGGATTGATAGCAACAAAGCTTAGTTGTTCGCCATTATCATCTTTCAAATGCAGCGCGAACATTCGGTGTAGGCTGTTTACTTGATTCGCGGCTAACCCAATTCCGCTGCGCAAATCATATTTATCTGCCATTTCAGGGTCTTGGCTGTTGATTAAAAATTGTAGCATATCAGTTGCCAGTTGTTTTATTTCGTCCGTTAAAGGGAATTGTACTTCATCAGTTTTTGTGCGGAGAGTCGGATGGCCTTCGCGTATAATATCATCCATTAAAATCATGTGTGAATCTTCCTTTCAATCTTTGTATTACCTTATTTATAAGTATACATCACGTATCAAAACATGCACATGAAAAAAGACTTTATTTAAATAAACTTAAAAATATTTTATGTAGGAATGAGATTATAGAGAACTGGGGTATTCTACTATTGGTAATTATGTAGAGAAACGTAATGTTTATGCGCTTGAAGAAAGTTGTTGTAATACAGATTTGTATTATTAGTGATACAGTATGGGACAGTCGGTACTAAACGCTTTTGTAGGAAAATTCTTTAGTATTGGGCGTAATATATGATTGACCGACCGTATTTTATTCAGTATACTGAGTGCTAAGAATAAGTTGTACTAGTTTGAATGTGATTTATTTTAATACAGTTGAAAGGGAGATGTGACAAATGAGCAAGAAAAACAATAATATTTTTGATCCACAACAAACGCTAGCTGAAATCGAAGAAAAGTTTGAAATGTTTCAAATTTTGAACGAAGAAGGCGAAATTATAAATGAAGAGGCAGATCCGAAATTAACAGATGAAGAGTTAGTTGAGTTAATGACGCGTATGGTTTATACACGTATTTTAGATCAACGTTCCATTTCTCTTAACCGTCAAGGTCGCTTAGGCTTCTACGCACCAACAGCAGGACAAGAAGCATCACAACTTGCTTCTCATTTTGCATTAGAAAAAGAAGACTGGATTTTACCAGGTTACCGTGATGTACCACAAATTGTGTGGCATGGTTTACCTTTAGATAAAGCATTTTTATTCTCACGTGGTCACTTCTTGGGGAATCAAGTTCCTGAAGGCGTAAACGTTTTAGCGCCACAAATCATTATCGGTGCACAATTTATCCAAGCTGCTGGGGTGGCACTTGGTATTAAAAAACGTGGTAAAAAAGCTGTAGCAATTACTTATACAGGTGATGGTGGGTCTTCACAAGGTGATTTCTACGAAGGTATGAACTTTGCTGGTGCATTTAAAGCGCCTGCTATTTTCATTGTACAAAACAACCAATTCGCGATTTCTACACCACGTGAATTACAAACGGCTGCCAAAACAATTGCACAAAAAGGTATTGCAGCAGGCATTCCAAGTATTTTAGTTGATGGTATGGACCCGCTTGCAGTTTATGTTGCAACACGTGATGCACGTGAGCGCGCAATCAATGGTGAGGGACCTACTTTCATCGAGACAATGTGTTACCGTTATGGTCCACATACAATGGCTGGTGATGACCCAACACGTTACCGTACATCAGATACAGATAACGAATGGGCTTTAAAAGACCCGCTAGTTCGTTTCCGTAAATACCTAGAAGGCAAAGGGTTATGGGATGAGCAAAAAGAAGAGGCTGTTATCGAGCGTGCAAAAGAAGAAATTAAAGAGGCAATTAAAAAAGCCGACGCTGCACCAAAGCAAAAAGTAACTGAGTTAATGGAAAATATGTATAAAGGCGAAATGCCATCTAACTTAAAAGAACAGTATGAAATCTACAAAGAGAAGGAGTCGAAATAACCTATGGCACAAATGACGATGATTCAAGCAATTACAGATGCGCTTCGCACAGAATTAAAAAACGATGAAAACGTTCTTTTATTCGGGGAAGATATAGGCGTCAATGGTGGGGTTTTCCGTGCAACTGAAGGCCTACAAAAAGAATTTGGTGTTGACCGTGTATTCGATACACCATTAGCAGAGTCAGGTATTGGTGGCTTAGCAATCGGTCTTTCTCTTCAAGGTTTCCGACCAGTTCCTGAAATTCAATTTTTCGGTTTCGTTTATGAAGTAATGGACTCAATTAGCGGGCAATTAGCACGTTTAAGCTACCGTAGCGGAGGTGTGTACAATGCACCTGTCACAATCCGTTCTCCATTCGGTGGTGGTGTGCATACGCCAGAAATGCACTCAGATAGCTTAGAGAGCTTAATGACAGCACAACCAGGATTAACGGTCGTTGTACCATCAACGCCTTACGATGCGAAAGGGTTACTTATTTCTTCTATTCGCAATGATAACCCAGTTATTTTCTTAGAGCATCTAAAATTATATCGCTCATTCCGCGAAGAAGTACCTGAAGAAGCATACGAAATTCCACTAGGAAAAGCTGATGTAAAACGTGAAGGGAAAGACTTAACGATCGTTGCATATGGCTTAATGGTACACGAAAGCTTAAAAGCGGCAGAAGAACTTGAAAAAGAAGGTCATTCTGTAGAAGTTATTGATTTACGTACAATTCAACCAATTGATATTGAAACAATCATTGCGTCAGTTGAAAAAACAGGCCGAGCAATCGTTGTTCAAGAAGCACAAAAACAAGCAGGTATTGCTGCAAATGTTGTCGCTGAAATTACAGAACGTGCAATTTTGAGCTTAGAAGCTCCTGTACTTCGTGTAGCAGCACCAGACACAGTGTACCCATTCCCACAAGCTGAGGGTGTTTGGTTACCGAATTATAAAGATGTAATGGAAACAGCGAAAAAAGTTTTAACATTCTAATGTAGCTTGCATATTCGAAGAAGAGCAAAGAGAAAGGATGGGTACACATGGCATTTGAATTCAGATTACCGGATATCGGCGAGGGTATTCACGAAGGCGAAATTGTAAAATGGTTCGTTAAAGCTGGGGATACAGTAAAAGAAGACGATATTCTTTGTGAAGTACAAAACGATAAAGCTGTCGTAGAAATCCCCTCACCAGTTGAAGGAAAAGTAGAGGAAGTTTTAGTAGCAGAAGGTACAGTTGCTGTCGTTGGCGATGTATTAATTCGTTTAGATGCTCCTGGCTATGAAGATATGAAGCTTAAAGGCGACGATCATGCAGAAGCAAAAACAGAGGCACAAGTACAGGCAACAGCTGAAACTGGTCAAGATGTAGCAAAAGCGCCAGCAAAAGAAGAAGCACCAGAAGCACCAGCAACAGCGGAGGTAGCGGTAAAGCAAGAGACAACAGATCATTCTAAACGTGTTATTGCAATGCCATCAGTGCGTAAATTTGCAAGAGACAATGATGTAAATATACATGAAGTAGCAGGTACGGGCAAAAATGGTCGTATTCTAAAAGTAGATATTGAGAACTTCTTAAATGGTGGAGGAGCAGCACAGACTGAAGAAGCGCCAGTTGCACAAGAACAAGCAGCTACGCAACAAGAGACTGCACAAGCTGCACCAGTTGTACTTGAAGGTGAATTCCCAGAAACACGTGAAAAAATGTCTGGTATTCGCAAAGCCATTGCAAAAGCGATGGTTCATTCAAAACAAACTGCGCCTCATGTTACGCTAATGGATGAAGTAGATGTAACAGCTCTTGTGGCACATCGCAAAAAATTCAAAGATATCGCTGCTGAAAAAGGTGTCAAACTGACGTATTTACCATATGTAGTAAAAGCACTTGTTTCAACATTGCGTGAATTCCCAGAATTTAACCGCTCATTAGATGATGCAACACAAGAAATTATTCAAAAACATTACTACAATATCGGTATTGCAGCAGATACAGAAAAAGGCTTACTAGTGCCAGTTATTAAACATGCAGATCGCAAATCTGTTTTTGCGGTTTCTAATGAAATTAATGACTTAGCGACAAAAGCACGTGAAAGTAAACTTGCACCACATGAAATGAAAGGTGCTTCAATGTCTATTACAAATATCGGTTCTGCAGGTGGACAATGGTTTACTCCAGTAATTAACCATCCTGAAGTAGCGATTTTAGGTATTGGACGAATTGCAGAAAAACCTGTAATAAAAAATGGTGAAATTGTAGCTGCACCTGTGTTAGCATTATCATTGAGCTTTGATCATCGCATGATCGATGGAGCCACTGCGCAAAATGCTTTAAATCACTTAAAGCGTTTGTTAAGTGAGCCAGAATTATTATTAATGGAGGCGTAACAAAATGGTAGTAGGAGATTTCCCAATCGAAACAGATACTCTTGTCATTGGTTCAGGTCCTGGAGGATATGTAGCAGCAATTCGTGCAGCTCAAACTGGCCAAAAAGTAACAATCGTTGAAAAAAATGTACTTGGTGGTGTGTGCTTAAACGTAGGTTGTATCCCATCAAAAGCATTAATTTCAGTTGGTCACCGCTTTGAGCATGCTAAACATTCAGATGACATGGGTATCATCGCTTCTGATGTGAAACTAGACTTTTCAAAAGCACAAGCTTTTAAAGACAGCGTTGTTAAAAAATTAACTGGCGGTGTTGAAGGCTTACTTAAAGGTAATAAAGTTGAAATCGTACAAGGTGAAGCGTATTTCGTTGACGCTCATTCAGTGCGTATCATCAATGGTGAATCTGCTCAAACTTACACATTTAACAATGTTATTATCGCAACAGGTTCTCGTCCAGTTGAAATTCCAACGTTCAAATTCTCTGAGCGTGTACTGAACTCTACTGGTGCACTTTCGTTACAAGAAGTTCCTGGTAAATTAGTAGTTATCGGCGGAGGTTACATTGGTACAGAGCTAGGCTCGGCTTATGCAAACCTTGGTTCACAAGTAACAATTATCGAAGGCGGCAAAGATATTTTAGCTGGTTTCGAAAAGCAAATGACGCAAATCGTGAAAAAAGGCCTTAAAAAGAAAGGCGTTGAAATTGAAGTAAACGCATCTGCTAAAGGTGTTGAAGAAACAGAAAACGGCGTAGTGGTGACATATGAAGTTGGCGGAGAAGAGAAAAAAGTCGAAGCTGATTATGTATTAGTAACAGTTGGCCGTCGTCCAAATACAGACGAAATGGGTCTTGAAGGTGTTGGCGTTGAATTCGGTGAACGTGGTCTAATTAATGTTGACAAACAATGCCGTACAAACATTCCAAACATCTATGCAATTGGTGATATCGTAGCTGGTCCACAGCTTGCACACAAAGCTTCTTATGAAGGTAAAGTGGCTGCTGAAGCAATCGCTGGCGAGAAATCAATCGTAGACTATTTAGCTGTTCCTGCTGTATGCTTCACTGATCCAGAAATGGCGACAGTTGGTTATAATGAAGATCAAGCAAAAGCAGAAGGTATTGAATACACTGCAGCGAAATTCCCATTTGCCGCAAATGGTCGTGCACTTGCACTAAACCAAACAGAAGGCTTCGTGAAACTTGTTGCGCGTAAAGAAGATGGCTTATTAATCGGTGCTCAAATCGTAGGTGCTGGTGCATCTGATATGATCGCTGAAATGGGCTTAGCAATCGAAGGCGGTATGACTGCTGAAGATATCGCGTTAACAATTCATGCTCACCCAACATTAGGTGAAATTACAATGGAAGCTGCTGAAGTATTACTAGGCAACCCAATCCATATTGTAGCTAAAAAATAATTGAACACATATACACGACTATAAAGCTTATAAGCTTTATAGTCGTTTTTTTGTATAATTTTACTAACTTTGATACAGTAAAACTATTAAAAACTAATTGAAAACATAGAGGTGGGACGACATGGAATTAGGCTTAAAGGGAAAAGTAGCGATTATTACAGGTTCAAGTAAAGGCATCGGTTATTATACGGCGATGCAACTTGTGAAAGAAGGCGCAAAGGTAGTAATTAGTGCACGTGGCGAAAAACAGCTACAAGTGGCCGCTAGCTGTATTAAAAACGAAACGGGCGAAGAAGTGTTGATTGTACAAGCCGATATTACAAAAGAGAAAGATTGTAAAAAGCTGATAGAATGCACTGTGGAGCATTTTGGGCGTATAGACATTGTTATTAATAATGCGGGGACAGCATCTGCCAATCCATTTGAAACAGTTAGCAGTGAAGTGTGGCAAGCTGATATTGATTTAAAAGTGTTTGGTGCCATTAATTGTTCTAAGTATGCCGTACCACATATGCGCAAGGTCGGCGGTGGTGCAATTGTCAATGTAACGGCTGTCATGGCGAAAACGCCCCCTGCCAGTTCACTTCCGACAACTGTTAGCCGCGCAGCTGGACTAGCTTTAACGAAAGCGATGAGCAAGGACTTAGGAAAAGATAATATTCGTGTGAATTCGGTTTGTATTGGCTTAATTCGAAGCGATCAAATCGAGAAGCGATGGAAAATAGCAGCACCAGCATTGTCTTGGGAAGACTACTCTCAACAAGTTGGTCAAGCGATTCCACTTGGCCGAGTAGGCGAAACCCAAGAAGCTGCCAATGTTATTACTTTTTTAGTATCAGATGCAGCAAGTTATGTAACAGGTACTGCTGTCAATATCGACGGAGGTTCTGGACACGCCTTATAGTTGGTGTTTTTTACCGAAATTATTTAGTTATAGATTGAAGACATAACAGCGTTGTTAAAAGGTTTTTATACAAAAGAGAGTGACCGATGAACGTTTAGGTCGCCTCTTTTTTCTATTGTTTTTCTAAAATTGTAATAGACAGAAAATTCCTGCAGTTGTAGAATAAGCGTTACAGGGGGTGAAACGTGACGAAATGTTGAAGCAAAATTTTACGATGATAGTCATGCGGGTTATTCGTATAATTGTCCAGATTGGCATACTCAATATTTTTTATTACATCGGTGTTGGGATTGTGTCTTACTTGCACATTCCGCTTCCTGGAAGTGTCATTGGCCTACTGCTGTTAGCACTTTCACTCAATTTTAAAATAATAAAAGTAGAATACATTCAAGATGGTGCCGGTTTTTTAATTGGTATTTTAACATTGTTCTTTATTCCAGCAACGGTTGGTATTATTGATTATCCAGAATTAATGTCCACAACGGGTCTGCTTATTATTTTAGCAGTCATTGCCAGCACGTTAATAGCCATCTATATATCTGGACTTCTGACTCAACTCATTGAAAAAAGAGAATTAGCAAAAAAGGAAATAGCACTTAATGTCGAAGAAGGGAAAGGGGAATTATCTGTTGATTGAACTGATTGTTGTGCTTGGCACGATTGGGCTATTTTATGTATTTACAAAGCTTTATCAACGATTCCCACATCCTTTAATGATTCCGTTAGTAACAACAACGATTGTTAGTGCCGTCATTTTACTTGTTTTTCATATTCCATATGCAACCTACATGGTTGGTGGGGAGTGGCTCCAAAAAATGCTCGGTCCAGCTGTGGTGGCACTTGCATACCCACTTTACAATCAAAGAGCCATTATTATGAAATATAAAGTCTCCATTTTATCAGGGATTTGTATCGCAATGCTTACTGGATTGGTGACAATTTTCATCATGCTAAAATGGATCGGTGTAAAGGATAGTTGGATGCTGACCGCCTTGCCTAAATCATTAACGACACCTGTAGGTATGCAAGTAAGTGAAACGATTGGCGGAATTCCTCCTTTAACAGCAGTTTTTGTTATGATTGCAGGTTTTGTTGGAGCGATAATTGGCCCGTTAGTCATTAAATATGGCAAAATTGATTCTGCTGTAAGTCGAGGTGTAGCAGTAGGAAGTGCATCGCACGGTGTAGGGCTTGTGAAGCTAAGAGAGTATGGTGAACAAGAATTATCTGTAGGATCGCTTTCTATGGGCTTAACAGCGATTATAGGGGCGTTTCTATGTCCGCTCTTTGTTTATTTATTCATGTAAGAAAAGACCCTTTACAAGGTGGCTATAGTGCTTGTAAAGGGATGTGACCTTTTGAACTAAGATTTTTCAATCACCAATTGAATTGTATGTGCAAGTCCTGTGTGTAAAGTACCTTCCTTACGTATTTGTTCACCTGTAAAGAAATGAATAATTTTATAAGGCTGACACCAAGTAAGCACAGACACAGGATTATACAATAAATTTAGCTGTTGTGGACCTCCTGTCGCATACGGTAGTTGATGGATTGAATATAATTCCATCATAATGCGACCACCGGGTTTAACAGAATCGACGATGCGTTGAAAAACGCGATGCTGCTGTTCTGCGGGAAAATGTCCAAACACCATGACCGCGGCATCGAATGTTGCGACTGGCAAGTTATCTTGCAGTAAATCAATAAGTTCTGTATGAACAGAAACACCTTGTTTTTTGGCTAGCTGATCTGTTTTCTCAAGACCGCTTTTCGCATAATCAAAAGCTGTTACACGATGCCCTTTAGAAGCTAAAAAAACGGCATTTCTTCCTTCGCCTTCAGCATATGCAGCTACATTTACATACCCCTTTAACAAATCTACATAGTTTTCTATAAATGCATTTGGTTGTTCCCCATAAACATATTCAGTCGTGTTAAATCGTTCATCCCATATATTCATGCAATTCACTCCCTTATCAATATTGTAAGTAATGTCCAATACTTAATCTATTTTTTCGCTTTTATCGTAGTGAAAATAATAATACATATTGAATTTGCGATATTACGAAATAGACTGTCGACAATTGAACAAAGACATGAATAATAAAACAAAATGTGGAGGTGATTGCGCTCCATTACATAATTGCAACCTGACGTTGACAAAGTGCACTCCCTGGAATATGGAATAAAAGGGAATGTTTTAATAAAATGATGTTAACAAAAGGAAGGGGAGTCCAGCTATGAAATTTAGTGAAAAGTTATATAAATTAAGAAAAGAAAAAGGTTTTTCGCAAGAAGCACTAGCAGAGAAATTAAATACGACTAGGCAAGCTATTAGTAAATGGGAAAATGATCAAGGTTTTCCCGAAACAGAAAAGCTTCTAATGCTTGGTAATATTTTTGAAGTGTCAATTGATTATTTGCTAAAGGATACAGTTGAAGATCATCATGAAAATGAACAAGGGTACTATGTAAGTAAGGAAATGGCAGAAGGCTATGTTGTATCTCAACGCAAAATTTCAAAATACTTCTCTAGCGGATTTAGTCTTCTTATTACATCTACAATACCTTATTTTCTTTTTCAACAAGAGCCTTTAATTTATACTATCTTAATTAGTATAATTGCTGTTCTTGGAATTGGAATGTTAGCAGCAGGTTTTATTGAAGAAGATCGTTATGCAATACTTAAAAAAGAGGCATTGCTTTTTGATCACAATTACCTGAAAGAACTGACTAGTCGATACGAGCATGTTAAGAAAAAGAATACGGGGATTTTAGTAATAGGCGTATGCTTTATTGTAGCAGGAGGAATATCGTTCCTATTAGTAAAAAAAGAATGGGTCGCTTCAAACGTTTTAATGCCTTATTATCCAATGTTAATAGCGTTCATTGCATTTGGTGTGCACCTGTTGATACGTGCAGTAGCTATCATAGATGCTTATAGAATATTGGTGAAAAATAGGGAGCATATTCAGCGCTTAAATCATACGTTGCTATATAAATTAAGAAAAAAATTAAATGACTTTTAATCATTAAGAATAATAGGAACAATTTTTTGTAAGATGGTTATTAAGGGATAATTATAAGAAATGACAAAGCTACCTCTTCTATATTCAGAAGAGGTAGCTTTGAAGTTTTAAATAATCGCTTTACGTTCTTTAATAACGCGAATTGTTTTTAATGTTGTATCTTCAGGCCCTTGAACGGGTAAACCTGCTTCAATATTCATTTGAATGTAATGAATATTTTCTTGTGTAATTATTTCCCCGGGAATAAAAATAGGAATCCCAGGTGGATAGACCATGATAAATTCAGCGCAAATACAATTGTCCGCTTCTGCAAGAGGCACTACCTCTGTATCTGCATAAAAAGCATCACGAGGTGACATTGCTAGTGCTGGAATTTCAGGTACATTTACCATTGCTTCGGTAATGGCAGCTTCTGAATCAAATGCTTTTGACATACGGCTTAATGCATTAATAAGAAGATTAATTTCTTTTTTTGTATCTGCTAATGTTACTAAACATAAAATGTTGTATAAGTCAGATAATTCCACTTCTATATTAGCATTGTGGCGCAACCATTCTTCTGCTTGATGGCCGGAAATACCTAAGTCTTTTACACTTATTAACAGCTTTAATGGATCCATATCATATGTTGCTGATGAGTGAAGCTTTTCTTTGCCTGCGCATTTTAAATGTGGTATCTGGTTAATGCGTTTGCGGGCATCTTTTGCTAAACGCAGTGCATCATCGATTAAATCATAGCCATGAATTGCTAGCTGACGACGTGCTGTGTCGAGCGACGCAAGTAATGGGTAAGATGTTGACGTTGTTGTAAGCATCGAGAATACCGCTTGTACGCGTTTTGCGGAAACAAGTCCCTCACGCACATTTAAAATCGATGTTTGCGTCATAGAGCCACCAAGCTTATGTACGCTTGTTGCAGCCATATCAGCGCCAGCCTCCATTGCAGAGTAAGGTAGCTCGTCATGGAATTTAATATGAACCCCATGGGCTTCATCGACAACGACTGGTATATTACGACGATGGACAATTTCGACAATGCGTTTTAAATCCGCTGAGAAGCCGTAATATGTTGGATTAATGACAAGAACAGCCTTTGCGTCCGGATAAGCATTTAATGCTTTTTCAACTGCTTCCGCAGAAATACCATGAGAAATGCCATATTCACTATCTACTTCAGGATGAATAAAAATAGGAATGGCACCAGCGAATACAATCGCCGACATAATGGATTTATGAACATTCCGTGGTACTAGAATTTTATCACCTGGACCGACGACGGTCAGTATCATCGTCATAATGGCGCCACTAGTACCTTGAACGGAAAAGAATGTATGATCAGCACCAAAGGCTTCTGCTGCCAGTGCTTGCGCATCCTTGATAGCACCTTTTGGTGAATGTAAATCGTCTAGTGGAGCAATGTTAATTAAATCAATTGATAAAACGTTGTCGCCGACGAATTCTCGGAAAGCAGGATCCATACCGTGCCCTTTCTTATGGCCTGGAATATGGAACTGAATTGGATGTCTGTTCCGATGTTTTAGTAATACGTCGAACAATGGAGTCTCTAATTGTGACAACGCAGGTACCACCTCACTTTTATAATATCTAAGAAAACAAATGAATTATAGCACCTAACGACATGAAAAAATAGACTTTAATTAAAAAAATAAAAGGATTTTTTCATGATGACGAGAAGTTAGTATGGTACGAAAGGAGAGATTCGATGAATTGGGAGACACGTATCACCGAACTTTTACAAATAAAATATCCAATTATTCAAGGGGGATTAGCCTATTTAGCGTATGCAGATTTAGCAGCTGCAGTATCGAACGCTGGCGGTCTTGGGCAAATAACGGCTATGAGCTTACGAGATCCGGACTTATTGCGTGCGGAAATTCATAAAGTAAGAACGTTAACAGATAAGCCATTTGGCGTGAATTTCGCTATCGGTATGCATGGCACTGGCTATGAAGATATGGTACGAGTTGCTGTAGAAGAAAATGTACCTGTAGTGACAATGACTGGCGGTAACCCAGCGCCGATATTTGATATACTTGCTGGAACATCGATTAAAAAATTGGTACTTGTAGCAGCTCGTAGACAGGCTCAAAAAGCGGAAGAGCTAGGAGCAGATGCTGTGATGGTCGTAGGACAAGAAGGGGGAGGTCATCTAGGTCGTGATGACGTTGGAACAATGGTACTCGTCCCTCAAGTGGTCGATAGTGTGAAAATTCCTGTCATTGCCTCTGGTGGTATTGGCGATGGTCGTGGCTGGATGGCTGCACATGCACTGGGCGCAGAGGGCATTGAAATGGGCACACGTTTTATTGCGACGAAGGAATGTGTCGATGCATCACAAGCCTATAAAAACGCATTACTCGCTAGTTCTGAAGCAGATACAACAGTAATTAAACGTTCTATTGGCGCACCAGCACGCGCATTGCGTAGTGACTTCACAGAGAAAATTTTAGAAATAGAGCGTGAAACGCCTTCTTATGAGGCATTAAAAGACTATATTAGCGGTCGTGCTAATAAACGTTTTATTTACGATGGAGACAAGGACGCAGGCATCGGCTGGGCAGGACAAGTTACAGGTATGATTCGTGATATTCCAACAGTCGAGGAGCTGATAACACGAATGGTTGCAGAAGCGGAAAGTATCCGGGTAAAATGGGGACACTAATGTAAAGGTGGTAAAGTCCAAATGGAATATTCTTATCCGTTTTCGATTGATTGGTCGACTGAAGAGATTGTCGATGTTGTGAAATTTTTTGAAGGCATTGAGCTTGCTTATGAAAAGGGCATTAAACGTGAAGTGATGATGGCTAAATATCGTCGCTTTAAAGAAATTGTGCCTTCACAAGCAGAGGAAAAATCAATTTTTCGTGAATTTGAAGAGGCCAGTGGCTATGTTAGCTATCCGGTTGTGAAACAAGCGAAAGAAGGTGCTGATGGAACAATTATTAAAGTAGTTCCAAAGCAGCAACGACGTTAATTGGCCATTGAAAGTGTGCTAGGGTCTACTCTAGCGCCTTTTTTTATGGAGAAAAACCGCAGCCTTCTGTAGTTATTGACGGAAGCGCTGCGGATTTTTCGTAACATTTTATTTCACCAATCACCAGCAAAAGTCTGGTGTTATTTCAACATTATTTGCATAAACTACAGCAATATCATTTTTGTAACAGAATGTTCATGAATAGTGATGTGAACAGCTCGTACAAAAGTCCAATGATGGGAAAAATGACGAATGATTACTCGTCCATTTAAGCTGAGTACTTCCTCACAATACCTCAAAAAACAATACAGCTCTTAATAAACTTCGTGTAATTTTTGTAAAACCTTATAAAATTCCGGTTTCACCATCTAATTATTGAAATTGTTGTTCTTGTATCATTAGTATTCCACATTTTTTGAAATCATATGCCCAAATTATTTTCCTTGAATAATTTTATAAATAGGAAGTAATGTTTGGAAAGTTTCTTCTGCTAATTGTTGGAATTGTTTAGCAGACATTTTGATTGCTTCTTCTCGTGGAATATGGCGACCAACTAAAAACTCCCCTTTTTTCACATCACGTAAACGTATAATCAATTCTTCCAGTTTTTCTTCTTTTGCGTCTTGCATCGAAATAGCAGCTGGTGACATATGGTCTCCAGAAATAATAAAATCGTCCGGAAGCTGTTGTAGCAAGGTTTTGTTGTCTAGTAAACGCTGTGCCATTAAATTTTTTTGCGGTGCTTCGTAAATAATAGCAAAGACGATGAATAAATGTGTGCTCCAAAGACCAATCTGAAAGTGAGGCAATGCTTTATAGCCTCTTTTATAAGGAGCGAAAGCAACCCAACTATCACTTGGTGGATTCACCGTTCTGCGGGCGTGTTTGGCAACATGGGGGTAAAATTCTTCTCCAAGATGGCTGGAAAAGAATGCGGAGAAGTTTTCTCCAAGTTTATGGAATTTTGGTCGTACACAGGAATTTAAGGCATCCATTCGTTGTTCTAAACCATTTATTTGAAACACATTAAAATCTTTATTAGTCCATTTTAGGGTAGGCATTGGTAATAACTCCTTTCGATTATAAGGTTTATTTTATTAAAGAAATGGGAAAAAATCTTATAACAAGAACTTTATCGAATTTTATTAGGTTTTGTAAAAAATAAAAAAAGGGAAGTGACTTTTATGAAACAAGTCGTAAAAATTATACGTAAAGTTGACATTGAAAAGCAATATGAACGCATTTTACAATTAGAATTAGATTATGAATTAGCCTCTTTATTCGCGGCGATGAATGATAAAGATGAGGGTGAAATTACAAAGAGTAAAAAGCGACTAGCAGAAATACGGATGGAGCTGGAAAGTTTGCACGCCTATGCGTAAAAAAAAATTGACCCCCATATGAAAATCACTTGCTGAATATTCCGACAGCAGGTGATTTTTGTTGTTATAAAGGGTAAAATAGACAATATCTCATAATAGAAAATGTTGTTTTTCATTTTTTAGTTATGGCGTTACACATCCAACGGTCTGAAAGGTGTAATATAGTATTGGACTCTCGTTTCATGTTCGAAAAATATTGGAGCGGGATAATGTTGGAATAAGTAAAGCATTAGCTTTATTCTTGAGCCAAGGGCGAGCAAAAAGCGCGTATGAACGAGCGTAATGTTTTCTATATTCGAAGGGTGGGTTTTTATGGATTTAAAGCAAATCGATCAATTTGCGCAAACGATTATAGTTGAAGCGGGAAAACGTATTCGTGATGCATTTTCGTATAATTTAGTTATTGAGACAAAATCGAATGCGAATGACCTTGTGACAAATATAGACCGTGAAACAGAATTATTTTTCATCGAAAAAATTAAATCATTTGACCCAACTCATCAAATTTTAGGTGAAGAGGGAATGGGTGAAAAAGTCGAATCATTGGATGGAGTTGTCTGGATTATTGATCCAATTGATGGGACGATGAATTTTGTCAAGCAACATCGACATTTTATGATTTCGATAGGGATTTTTATTGATGGTATAGGGAAACTTGGTTACATATATGATGTCATGCGTGAAGATTTATTCAATGCAGTTGCAGGGGAAGGGGCTTGGTATAACGCGTCTCCGCTTCGCAAATTGCAACCTGTAAAAATTGAAGAGTCAGTTATTGGCATTAATGCACACTGGGTTGCACCAAATCGACATATCCATCATGAAAAAGTAATTGATTTAGTGCGTAAGGTTCGAGGTACGCGTTCTTATGGCTCTGCAGCAATGGAAATAGCTTTTGTTGTCAGCGGGAAACTAGATGCTTACGTGTCGATGCGATTATCTCCTTGGGACATTGCCGGAGGAACAATTATTGCGCAAGAAGTTGGGGCCATTACAACAAATCTGCACGGAGAAGATGTCGACTTATTACATCAAGATGCTTTTATCATTGCCAATCCTGCTATTCACCATGAACTATTAGAAAAATATATTGTGCCTTATGATCTGTAAATTTTACATAAAAAACTGTTTAGGAATATTTTTTTCCTAAACAGTTTTTTTGTCTTTAATAGAGCTGGATTTGATAATATTTCTTCGGACGTCCCCGAGTGGTAGACGTAACGCTTGGCAGTTCAATCGCTAATTTTTTTTCATAGAGCTGCTTTAAAATGCGGTTGGCGGAGCGTACAGTAATGCCTAAATGCGAGCTTAACATTTCCCCATTGACAATAGTTGTTGCTAGTCTGTCCATCACAGCCTCTATTTTTTGTAATTGCAATAAAGGGATATCATGAGCAGCACTTAATTTTTTTAACAGCTGCTGTTTGTCGTTGTCAAACTGTAATAATGCCCCATACAGTAATGGACCAATTTCTTTTGCATTATCAATAATATAACCTTGTGTCTCCTTTGAAGAACAGAGGGTTGCAGCCTTTTTTGCAAACTCCTGACTTTCGGTAAGTGTGTTACCAATACCCCATCCTATTTTAACGGGAAACGGTAATTTCTCATCTAAAAAGTCGACGAGTTGACAATGTGTATATTCATTCGTTGTCATTAAAAATTGCTGATAGGTTGTAATAATAGCGATATAAGAAGCTTCACGGTGCACGATAAAGGTGCTCGCATAAAGTTGCTTAAAATCTAAAATGGCTTTATATAAAGCGATTTGCCGATACTCTAATTCATCTATGTTGGATTTATCTATCGGAATTAAAATATGTACAACGACTACTTTATTTTGCTCTAGTTGTCTCATCTGTAGTTGATTTACAAGCTGATCTAACGTTAATTGCATCGCATGGCGTGATGGGTGAAACGCAATAAACGGTATATTTTGATGTGCTAATCGCTCCCGCAATTCTGCAATGCGAGTAAAGCTTAAATCTACTTTATTGTTGCGATGTAACTGAATATGCCAGTTAGCCGCTTTATCAACAATATCATTGCTTGCGAACTCATTCATTGTTTGACTAAAAAGATAAGGCTGTGCTCCTATTGACCACTCCTGAATGCCTAGATAGTCGTTTTCCTCATAACAAAAATCAATAGCAATCCGATCCATTGTCATTTTATTATCATAAAATAATTCTGTTAAAGCACGGTAAAAATCACGTTCTGAAATATCAAAATAGAGCATAGGTATAGCTAAATTTGAAAAATATTTTTGTGCAAAAAAATATGGAATTTGCCCGCTAAAAAGTGCACCGTCTCCTGCTATTAAATGTTGCGTTAATAGTATATTCAAATGCTCGAAATCCGAGTAGGGATGGTAATGAAATTCGCAAAATGCTGGTTTAATTTTTTCAAGTTGCTGTACCCATGAGAGGGATAGTTTAGCAGTGAAAACATTAATTTTATACATAGTATTATCTCCTTAAATTGAAATTAAATATTGAAAATATTCTAAAAATATGATTTCTTTGTATTAAGGACATATGCTATCAACGTCTTAAAATAGTCGTTTACATTGAATAGCACAAGAGTCGACTAAAACAGAGAAGGAGAGGGGTTTATGCAAAAAAATTCAGAAACTATGAAAAGATCTTGGATTGATAAAATGCTAGATAGCATTGAAAGGGCGGGCAATAAATTACCAGACCCAATTACCCTATTTATTATTTTAGCAGGTATAGTGCTCGTTTTATCATGGATATTATCAGTCTTTGGCATTTCAGCAGTTCAACCAGGTACTGAAAATGTTATTCAAGTAAAAAATCTGTTGAGTCAAGAAGGTCTTATCTTAATATTAACGCAAATGGTATCGACATTTACAGGCTTTGCACCGTTAGGATTAGTCATTGTAACGATGATTGGTATTGGGTTAGCCGAGCAAACAGGTCTTATTTCTGCCGTTATGAAAAAGCTTGTGATGTCAGCTCCTGAAAAATTAATAGTGCCATTTATTATTTTCACGGGTTTAGTCGGTAATTTAGCTGCTGATGCCGCATTTATCATTTTACCGCCAATTGCAGCGATGATTTTTATGAGCATTGGTCGCAATCCACTAGCCGGATTAATTATTACATATGCAGCTGTGGCTGGGGGCTTTAGTGCCAATATTTTAATTAGTTCACTCGATGTATTGTTATTAGGTATTACCGAATCGGCTGCACATATTGCAGACCCAACGTATACTGGTCGTGCAACGATGAACTACTATTTCTTAATTGCCTCGACATTTTTATTAATCGTCATTGGTACATGGGTTGCGAAAAAGTTTACAGAGCCACGCTTTGGTAAATTTGAAGGCCCTGTTGAAAAGTTAGAGCCGCTAACAGCTTTAGAAAAACGTGGTTTACGATGGGCAGGTCTTGTGACAGTTGTTTATATTGTCATCATTGCATTTACGGTCATTCCGTCTAATGGTCTTTTACGCGATCCTGAAACAGGTGGCTTTTTAAATTCACCATTTATGTCAGGTATTGTGCCAATTATGTTATTTTTCTTCCTTTTACCTGGCCTTGCCTATGGTCTTGCAGCAAAAGAAGTGAAAAATGACAAGGACGTTGCCGAGAAAATTTTTAAATCAATTGCTGATATGGCACCATTTATTGTTTTAGCATTTGCTGCTTCCCAAATGATTGCCTTTTTCAACTGGAGCAATATCGGTTCCATTTTAGCCATTAAAGGGGCTGAACTTCTACAAGCGTTAAACTTTACTGGCTTACCAATGATGATTGGATTTGTGTTAATTTGTGCGTTCGTTAACTTATTAATCGCTAGTGCTTCTGCGAAATGGGCATTACTAGCGCCAATTTTTGTACCGATGTTCTTTTACTTAGGCTATTCTCCAGCCGTTACACAAATGGCCTATCGCGTAGGGGATTCTATTACAAATCCAATTACACCGATGCTAGCGTATTTCGCTATTTTACTATCGTTTGCCAAGCGCTATGATAAAAATATAGGTATTGGTACACTCATTTCAGCTTTACTTCCATTTTCTGTTTTCTTTGCAATCGGTTGGATTATACTGTTTGCCATTTGGTTCTTGCTTGGTTTACCACTAGGACCTGGAGATTATATATACTTAAAATAAGGAGTGTTAATCGATGACAGTTTTACAGCAAGAGCAGTTAGTCAATTTATTAAAGCAATATGAAGAGGAAATGATTGCGCTTCGTCGCCATTTCCATGAAAATCCTGAACTTTCTTTTGAAGAAGTTGAAACACCAAAAACGATTGCGGCATTTCATCGTGCTTTAGGACATGAGGTGCGTGAAGGTGTTGGTGGCAATGGTGTTGTGGCGAAGTTAGTAGGAGGCAAGCCGGGCAAAACGGTTGCATTACGAGCAGACTTTGATGCGTTAGCTATTACAGAAGAGACAGGTTTACCTTTCCAATCAAAAGTTAAAGGACGTATGCATGCTTGTGGACATGATGGACATACAGCTTCCTTATTAATTTTAGCGAAGGCATTTAATCAAATGAAGGACGATATAGCTGGGACAATTGTTTTTATCCATCAACATGCTGAGGAACTTGCACCAGGTGGAGCGAAATCCATGATTGCTGATGGCTGTTTAGAAGGTGTGGATGTTATTTTTGGTACCCATTTATGGGCACCTACGGAACTAGGAAAAGTGCAGTCAGCAATCGGACCATTGATGGCTGCCGCTGATGCTATTTATATTAAAATCAAAGGAAAAGGTGGGCATGGCTCCAATCCGAGCGATACGAAGGATTCAATCTTGCTGGCGGCGCAGTTTATTACAAATCTTCAGCAGCTTGTAGCACGTCGTATTAATCCATTGCGTCCAGCAGTAGTATCTGTCGGTCATATTGAGGCGTTAAATCCTTTTAATGTCATTGCAGACCAAGTCTACATGAAAGGAACTGTACGTACGTTCCATGAGGAGGAGCGCGATTTACTAGAGCGTGAAATTGAGGAGCTATTAAAGGCTACTTGTTATTTAACAAAGGCAGATTATGAATATGATTTCCGTCGCGGTTATCCACCAGTCGTTAACCATGCAGCAGAAACAGAACATGTCATGGCATCTGCAAGAAAAGTTACAGATGTGACAGCGGTAGAATTTATTGATCCAAATATGGGCGGTGAGGATTTTGCTTACTATTTAGAGGAAATTCCAGGGGCATTTTTCTTTACGGGCGCAAAAAATCCAGCATGGCAAGAAGTCTATCCACATCATCATCCAAAATTCGATATCGATGAACGCTCATTGCGCATTGCAGCAAATGTTTTAGGTCAAGCAACTTTAGATTACCTAGCAAAAGAGCAATAAAGTAGCATTGTGAATTGTATAGGACAAGAGGCATTGTCTACGAAATAGACAATGCCTCTTTTTTTATTACAGTATAGAAGGAGCTGTCCAATTATTGATCAGCTCCTTCTATGGTATTGTGTTATTTAGGACACATACAAATTGTTAAAATGGAAAACCTAACATTAAAGCAATCCTTGTTCGCGTAGTTTACGCTTCATTTTAAATGCTGTCATAAAAATGACACAAGTTGCGACAATGCCTGCTATTACTCCAAATACATTACTTGCTGCTACTGAATACCCGATAGAACACATTGCTAGCACAGCTGCTAGTGCATAAATGGCCATTACGAATTTTCCACGATTCATAGCCGAGCCCCCTATATAATAATAAATTTGTGATTGAAAATAATTTTTTAGAATGATAGAAATTCTAATAAGGACATTTACATCCTTCTTGTGCTATAATATCACAGTTAAACATTCGAAAAAAGAATATGGAGTGGAATAATGACAAACTTACGTCAAGATCTTCGCAATATCGCAATTATCGCCCACGTTGACCATGGTAAAACTACTTTAGTCGACCAATTATTAAAACAATCAGGTACATTCCGTTCAAACGAGCGTGTTGAAGAACGTGCAATGGACTCTAATGATATTGAACGTGAACGTGGTATTACGATATTAGCTAAAAATACAGCAGTAAACTATGAAGGAACTCGTATCAACATCCTTGATACGCCTGGACACGCCGACTTTGGTGGTGAGGTAGAACGTATTTTAAAAATGGTAGATGGCGTTTTACTAGTTGTCGATGCGTATGAGGGTTGTATGCCACAAACACGTTTCGTACTTAAAAAAGCATTAGAACAACGCTTAACACCAATCGTTGTTGTTAACAAAGTGGACAAAGATTCAGCTCGTCCATTAGAAGTAGTAGATGAAGTACTTGAACTATTCATCGAGCTAGGTGCAGATGACGATCAATTAGACTTCCCAGTAGTATATGCTTCAGGTGTAAATGGTACAGCTTCATTAGACGCTGATCCAGCTAACCAAGAAGAAAATATGAAATGTCTATTTGAAAAAATTATTGAGTCTATCCCAGCACCAGTTGATAACTCAGCAGAACCTTTACAATTCCAAGTAGCATTACTTGACTATAATGACTTCGTTGGACGTATCGGTATTGGCCGTGTATTCCGCGGAACAATTTCTGTAGGTCAACAAGTTGCGCTGATGAAATTAGACGGTACAGTGAAAAACTTCCGTGTAACAAAAATCTTTGGTTTCTTCGGTTTAAAACGTGAAGAAGTTGAAACTGCAAAAGCAGGGGACTTAATCGCCGTTTCAGGGATGGAAGACATCAACGTAGGTGAAACAGTTTGCCCTGTTGAACACCAAGAAGCGCTTACGCCATTACGTATCGATGAGCCAACTTTACAAATGACGTTCTTAGTAAACAATTCACCATTTGCTGGTCGTGAAGGGAAATGGGTTACTTCTCGTAAAGTAGAAGAGCGTTTACGTGCTCAATTACAAACAGACGTATCTTTACGTGTTGAAGATACAGATTCTCCAGATGCTTGGACAGTATCAGGTCGTGGTGAGCTTCACTTATCTATCCTGATTGAAAACATGCGTCGTGAAGGATTCGAATTACAAGTATCAAAACCACAAGTAATCGTGCGTGAAATCGATGGTGTAAAATGCGAACCATTCGAACGCGTGCAAATCGATGTACCAGAAGAAAATGTAGGTTCTATTATTGAATCTATTGGTACTCGTAAAGGTGAAATGCTTGATATGGTTAACAACGGCAGTGGCCAAGTTCGTTTAACGTTCTTAGTACCAGCTCGTGGTTTAATCGGTTATACAACTGAATTCATGTCTATGACAAAAGGTTTCGGTATTATTAACCATACATTTGATTGCTACCAACCATTACTACCAGGAAAAATTGGTGGTCGTCACCAAGGTGTACTAGTTTCAATGGAAACTGGTAAATCAACAACTTATGGTATGATGCAAATTGAAGACCGTGGTACACTGTTCTTAGAGCCAGGTACAGATATTTACGAAGGTATGATTGTTGGAGAAAATACTCGTGACGCTGATATCACTGTAAATATTACAAAAATGAAACAAAAAACAAACATCCGTTCAGCAAATAAAGACCAAACGAATGTTATTAAAAAACCACGTATTTTATCTCTAGAAGAAGCGCTTGAGTATTTAGGTGATGATGAGTACTTAGAAATCACACCAGAATCTATTCGCCTTCGTAAAAAAATTCTAGATAAAAACGAACGTGAGAAAGCAGCGAAAAAATTAAAAAACGCTGAACAATAATTTTCCGCTGAAATGAAAGGAAGAGGAGTCTTGGATATAAAGTCCGCTTTATTGGGTGAACTAAATGTTATTCAAGTTGCTGCACCTACAAATGCAGAGGAAACAACGAAGGTTTATGAAAGAATGGCAGGTATAACAAGATTTTTATATGAAAATTTACCGAGCTATGAAATGGCAGGCTATGTTGTATTTCTTCTTGTCTTTGTACTTTCTGCAATTGTCTATAAGTTAGGCTTTGCAAAAAAGTTAAAGCTATCTCAAAATATTGTCATTTATGTGTTCCTATTTTTGGGATGTATTATGTTGACATTTTTCGCGTTATTCCTACCTATGGTTGAAGGCCTCATCGTAGCGGCGTTAATTTTAATTGTATACAAAACACGTATGTGGCGAGAAAAAAGAGAAGAGCAACAAGCTGCCAATCAATAAGAAGCGTAGCTTGGCTCCTTTCCACAAAAACAGTCTTAGCATTTAGATGCTAAGACTGTTTTTTTTTGTATATCACGTTGCTTTTTATCAGCAAGGGTTTATTTTCCAATGTGTTTTTATTTAATAGGATACGCACCGAAATCTTTGTATGTGAATAAGTTAGTCTCGATAGGCTATTTATCAATCAAGGAGGAAATGGAATGCGTTGGCTTAAAAAAGGTTTATTATTTAGTGCAATTGCTTTGTTGCTCCTTTCGTTGGCAGCGTGTAATAAAGCGGATCTAGAAAAAGTAAAGGTCGGAGAAGTAACGCGCTCGATTTTCTATGCTCCGCAATATGTAGCGCTTGAAAAAGGGTTCTTTGAAGATGAAGGACTTTCTGTTGAGCTACAAACGATTGCGGGAGGCGATAAGACGATGACGGCGTTACTGTCAGACGGCATCGATATTGCTTTAGTCGGGTCTGAGACATCGATTTATGTAACAGCTCAAGGTGCAAATGATCCGATTCAAAACTTTGCACAATTAACACAAACAGATGGCACATTTTTAGTAGCACGTGAAAAGATGGACAATTTTTCGTGGGACGATTTAAAAGGATCAACATTTTTAGGGCAACGTAAAGGCGGAATGCCACAAATGGCTGGTGAATTTGTCTTGAAAAAACATGGCATTGATCCTACAACAGATTTGACGCTTATTCAAAATATTGATTTTGCGAATATCGCCACTGCCTTTGCTTCTGGCACTGGGGATTATGTACAGTTGTTTGAACCGACAGCTAGTGTATTTGAAAAAGAAGGTAAAGGTTATATTGTTGCTTCATTTGGAACGGAATCAGGCCATTTACCATACACATCCTTTATGGCAAAAAGTAGCTACTTAGAGGATGATGCGAAAACAGTACAAGGTTTTACAAATGCACTGAAAAAAGCACAAGATTTTGTACAAGAAAAAAGTGCAGCAGAAGTAGCAAAAATTATTCAACCGTATTTTGAAAATGTCGATGTATCTTTAATTGAGACAGTGGTAGAGCGTTATAAATCACAAGGTTCCTACGCAACAGATCCAATTTTGGATGAAGCGGAGTGGGATAACTTACAAACGATTATGGAGGAAGCAGGTGAACTTCCTCAACGAGTAAAATATGAAGACCTTGTGAATACGAAATTTGCAAAAAAGGCTGCGGAGTAAATGGAGTTTTTAAAACTAGAACATATTCACCACAGTTATTTTTCTAGTACGCAGGCCAAGGAAGTTTTACGTGACATTAATCTAGATATTCGCGAAGGAGAGTTTGTGTCCTTTATAGGGCCAAGTGGCTGTGGGAAAACAACGCTATTGTCTATTATTGCCGGATTGTTTCCTGCAACTGAAGGCAAAGTATTTATTGATGGGGAAATTATAGCACCACACAATCAAGCACTTATTGGCTATATGCTTCAACAAGATTATTTATTTCCGTGGAAAACGATTGAGGACAATGTCACGATTGGTTTAAAAATAATGCAGCGTGATAATAAGACGCATAAAGTAACGGCAAATGCGCTTTTGCAAGAAGTTGGACTGCCACATGTCGCAAGTTATTATCCGAGAGAATTGTCAGGAGGAATGCGTCAACGGGTTGCCTTAGCAAGAACATTAGCGGTGAATCCGAAAATTTTACTGTTAGATGAACCGTTCTCTGCTCTTGATTATCAATCGAAATTAAAGTTAGAGGACTTAGTTGTCGAAACATTAAATGCCTATCAAAAAACGGCGATTCTTGTCACGCATGATATTGGTGAGGCGATTGCAATGAGTGAACGTGTCTTTCTTTTCTCAGCTAATCCAGGTAAGTTGCACAAAGTGTTTGACATACCTGCTGCGTTACAACAATTGTCACCGTTCGATGTAAGGCAACATCCAGCGTATTCAGAAGTATTCCAAACGATTTGGAAGGAGCTGGAGAGCCTTGGATAATACATTATTTAAACAATATCAACTATTGCTCAAAAAGGAAAAACGGTTTGTTCGTTTATATCAAATTATTATTTTAATTGTCTTTTTTGGAGGTTGGGAGTTATTATCGAGGCTTGAATGGATTGATCGGTTAATTTTTAGCTCACCAACACATGTATGGCAGACGTTTATAGAAAAAGTAAGTGATGGCTCGCTAACGTTACATGTTGGTGTAACGTTAATGGAGACGATTATCGGTTTTATTGCGGGTACATTATTAGGGACTTTAATTGCAACGGTCTTATGGTGGTCTCCGATGTTATCCAAAATATTGGATCCCTATTTAGTCATTTTGAACGCCATGCCAAAAGTTGCGCTAGGACCGATTTTAATTGTCGCTCTTGGGCCAGGGTATTTTTCGATTATAGCGATGGGTGCGCTCATTTCAATCATTATTACAACTATCGTCGTTTACACCGCTTTTAAAGGTGTTGACCCCAATTATAGTAAAGTGTTGCAAACTTTTGGTGCGACACGTTGGCAGACGTTTAAAGAAGTGATTTTGCCTGCCTCTTTTCCAACAATTATTTCGACTTTAAAAGTGAATGTAGGCTTGTCATGGGTAGGCGTTATTGTCGGTGAATTTTTAGTCGCTTCAAAAGGGCTTGGCTATTTAATTATTTACGGCTTCCAAGTATTTAATTTTAATCTTGTGTTAATGTCACTGCTCATTATCGCTTTTTTTGCGACAATTATGTATCAAGTTGTCGAATTGATTGAAAAAGTGATTATTAAAAATAATGGCTAATTAAAAAACGCAAAACCTGTTTTAATAAGGTTTTGCGTTTTGTACTGTTGATTTCCACTCCAGGCGCGCGCTTTCCGCGGGCACACCGTAAGCCGCAACCCTCGCTAGCGCGCGGATTGTCGCGTCTTACGTATTGTGCATTCCCGCAGGAGTCGCCCGCCTTCCGCTCCAATCAACTGAGCATACTGACAGAGAAATTTTATTTTACAACCTTCAAAAGAGGAAAAAGATAAAATGTATCGAAAGTGGATAAGCCCATAGCTGACACTAAAAACGCAAAACCTGTTTTAATAAGGTTTTGCGTTTTGTACTGTGGATTTCCCATTGGAATTTTCTTAAATTGTTTGAGTGCCTGGCACTTATGTTAAAATTCTTTATCCATGTGTGGGGAGGTGCGATAAAAACGGAAATTGCCCGTTTCAATTCGTGCCACTGTATTATCTTTAATGCGATCATGGCAGTTATCGCACATATACGTATGAATCGGTCGATTCCGAAGTTTTTTTGCTAACGGTAAATCATCATCTAACTGGTTAATGGCATCGCAAATGACACATTTTACGCGCATCGCATTCCCTCCCTATTCCGCACGAATGGCTAACACATTTTTGATAGGGTTGTCTACATTTGAGCCGTCTCCAAATAATACATAAACGGGTCCATCTTCAGTTAATGGTTTCCCATCTTGACTATATTTGAAGATAAGTGTTTGTGCTTCTTCAAGTGAAAACCCATGTTCTTCACCATCTTTACATTCAATGACGATTTTTGTCGCCTCTGGTTTAACTTCAGCATTTTTCAAGAAGTGACTTAATTCAATACCGAAAGTGCCTGTTTCCATGCCTTTACGATCGAATTTTCGTTCTGATTTTAAAGTTGGTGGGAAAGTAGCACCTTCCATTATTTCGCGAGACCAGTGAGCACCGACCTCACGCATATATTTTGTATCCGCATCTTCCTCTACTTCTCTTGCTTGGAAGTACGTATTTAAGTCTAATTTACGATCGTCGAAAATCCAGACAGTTGGATCTAATGTAAGTTGATACGAAACTGCGCCCTTGATAGGAATAATTGTTTCCATAATAGAAATCCTCCTCAAATCTTGTATATCCATGAATTAGTATAACGCTAATACTAGGAGATAATAAAGAAATATAATTTGGATTCTTTATTTTCCAACGAAGACACTTGCATTTTTATCGACTAAAAGATAAACTTTATTAAGATAGAATCGAAGAAATATCAGATAATGGGGGCGTCCTCATGGATACGAAATCACAAACTTCCTTTCAAGAGAAGGCTTTGGAGCTTTTAGTAGCTGATGCAGATAAAATTGCTCGCCTCATTCGAGTACAGATGGATCATTTAACGATGCCACAATGCCCTTTATATGAAGAAGTATTAGATACACAAATGTTCGGCCTTTCACGTGAAATTGACTTTGCTGTGAAGCTTGGGCTAATTGAACGCGATAAAGGCAAAGCCATTCTCGATTCACTCGAGAAAGAATTATCTGTACTACATGACGCGTATACAGACAAATAAAAAGAAAAAACTCAAACGCTGCTTGCGATTTGAGTTTTTTTACTAGAACGAGGTTTTCCAATGAAACAATATTTAAAACGATATGCTCAAAATTTTGATTACCCATTATTTTTTACTGTTTTGTTGTTAAGTATATTTGGTTTAGTGATGATTTATAGTTCAAGTATAATGGTGGCAATCGTACAAAAAGGAGAAGCGGCAGATTATTTTTACCAAAAACAGCTAATTAACTTAGCGGTCGCCTCTTTAGGATTTTTGGCAGCAGCATTTTTCCCTTATAAGCATTATGCTAATAAAAATATTATGCTGTTGCTGACAATTGTGTTAATTGTGCTTTTTACATGGGTGAAAGTAGCCGGTAATGGGGCAGAAGATGTAGGCTCTCAAAGTTGGATTCATGTACCGGGATTGGGGAATTTCCAGCCTTCCGAATATGCGAAACTATTTATAATCTTATATTTTGCCGCAGCATTCTATCGTAAATCTCAAAAGTATACATTTGAAAAGTTACAGCCAACCGAAATTTTTTATCCAATTTTTCTTTGGATACTTGTCGTTGCTGGCGTGGCCTTTGAAACAGATTTAGGGGCAGTAATCATTTTATGTGGTATTGCAGTATCCGTTGTAGCAGCTAGTGGTATTCCTTTTAAAACGTTTTGGAAGTTTTTTGGCGTGTTAGGGGCATTTGGAGTAGCAATTCTCGGCATGCTTTGGCTATTTAAGGGTGAACTTTTAAAAGGGAACCGTAAAGGACGTATCGAATCTTATTTTAATCCATTTGATTATGAGGACGGTGTAGGTCACCAAGTGGTCAATAGTTATTATGCAATTGGCGGCGGTGGTTTAGAAGGAAGAGGACTCGGTCAATCGATTCAAAAATTAGGATATTTACCTGAACCGCAAACCGATTTTATTATGGCAATTGTGATGGAAGAGCTCGGCATTTGGGGAGTGCTTATCGTCTTAGGTGGTTTAGGATTTATTGTATATAAAGGTTTTGCTATCGCATTGCGAACAAAAGATCCGCTAGCTCGTATGATAGCGGCAGGTATTGCGAGCTGGATAGGCTGGCAATCGTTTATCAATCTTGGGGGTGCAACCGGGTTAATCCCGTTAACCGGTGTCACGCTGCCTTTCATTAGTTATGGCGGGACATCTATAATTTTGCTATCTTTAGCTATGGGAATATTAGTTAATGTTTCCATGTTCGAAAAGGTAGAAAGAAGTAAATCACAAACATAAGGGGGATACCTATGGAATCAATCAACAAAATCCTTGTAGCCAATCGGGGAGAAATTGCAATTCGAATTTTCCGTGCATGTACGGAACTCAACATTCAGACTGTCGCTATTTATTCACGAGAAGACAGTGGGGCATTTCATCGCTTTAAAGCAGATGAAGCTTATTTAGTAGGGGCTGGTAAAAAGCCCATCGATGCGTACTTAGATATAGAGGGCATCATTGCAATCGCTAAGGATGCAGGCGTTGATGCGATTCATCCAGGGTATGGTTTTTTATCAGAAAACGTGGATTTTGCACGTCGTTGTGAGGAAGAGGGCATTCTATTTATCGGTCCGACTTCACAGCATTTAGATATGTTTGGTGATAAAGTAAAAGCGCGTGAACAGGCCATTAATGCAAATATTCCAGTAATTCCAGGTACAGACGGGCCTGTTGCTTCTGTAGAAGAAGTACAAGCTTTTGGTGAACAATATGGATACCCGCTTATGATTAAAGCTTCTTTAGGTGGCGGTGGACGCGGCATGCGCGTAGTGCAAACAAAGGAAGACGTTGCGTCTGCTTATGAACGTGCAAAATCAGAGGCAAAAGCAGCCTTCGGTTCAGACGAAGTCTATGTAGAAAAATGCATTCTCCAACCAAAGCATATTGAAGTTCAAATTATCGGCGATAAAATGGGCAACATTGTGCATTTATATGAGCGTGATTGCTCTATTCAACGCCGTCATCAAAAGGTTGTAGAGATTGCACCATCCAATTCGATTTCAGAAGATTTGCGAAATAGAATTTGTGATGCTGCTGTTCAATTAATGAAAAATGTCTCGTACATAAATGCAGGGACAGTGGAATTTTTAGTTGCAGGTGATGATTTCTATTTCATCGAGGTGAACCCTCGTATTCAAGTAGAACATACTATTACAGAAATGATTACAGGCATCGATATTGTACATGCTCAAATAAAAGTAGCAGCAGGCTACGGCTTGCATAGCGAGGAAATTCATATTCCACAACAAGCGGACATTCCGATGATTGGCTATGCAATTCAATCGCGTGTCACAACAGAAGACCCTGCAAATGACTTTATGCCAGATACAGGAAAGCTAATGGTTTATCGTTCAAGTGGTGGCTTTGGCGTTCGCTTAGATGCAGGTAATGGCTTCCAAGGCGCTGTTGTAACACCGTATTACGATTCATTGCTCGTGAAAATTTCCACTTCCGGCATGACGTTTAAAGAAGCCGCTGCGAAAATGGATCGAAACTTAAAGGAATTCCGTATTCGTGGGGTAAAAACGAATATTCCATTTTTAAATAATGTAGTAACGCATGAGAAATTTTTAGCAGGTACGTTTGATACAAGCTTTATCGATACAACACCTGAGCTATTTAACTTCCCGGTACGACAAGACCGCGGAACAAAACTACTAAGCTATATCGGGAATGTGACGTTAAATGGTTTCCCAGGGGTGGAAAATAAGGCTAAGCCGATCTTCACTAAGCCAATCAAGCCTCTTGTGGATTTGAACGGGCAGCCGCTATCTGGTACAAAGCAAATTTTAGATGAACAAGGTGCAGATGGGCTAGTGAACTGGATTTTACAACAGCAAGATGTGTTATTAACGGATACAACATTCCGCGATGCGCATCAATCTTTACTAGCGACACGTGTCCGTTCTCAAGATATGATTCAAATTGCAGATGAAACAGCACGTATGATGCATAACTTCTTCTCACTTGAAATGTGGGGCGGAGCAACATTTGATGTAGCCTACCGCTTTTTAAAGGAAGATCCATGGGAGCGCTTAGCAAAACTGCGTGCGCAAGTACCGAATGTCTTGTTCCAAATGTTGTTGCGTGGTGCTAATGCTGTTGGTTATACAAACTATCCGGATAATTTAATTCGCGCCTTTATCGCTGAGTCGGCTGCATCTGGTATTGATGTATTCCGTATTTTCGATAGCTTGAATTGGATTAAAGGAATGGAAGTCGCGATTGATGCGGCAAGAGATGCGGGCAAAATTGCAGAAGCAGCCATTTGCTATACAGGTGATATTTTAGATGATGGCCGTGCAAAATACTCCGTGCAATATTACAAAGATATGGCGAAGGCTTTAGAGGCATCAGGAGCCCATATTTTAGCGATTAAGGATATGGCTGGATTATTGAAGCCTGAAGCTGCATATCGCCTAATTTCGGAGCTAAAAGCGTCGACAAACTTACCAATTCATTTGCATACGCATGATACAAGTGGCAATGGCATTTATTTATATGCCAAAGCGATTGAAGCTGGAGTAGATATTTTAGATACAGCACTCGGCGCAATGGCTGGTTTAACATCACAACCAAGTGCAAACTCATTGTACTATGCGATGAAAGGCGGCAAACGAGAGATTCGTGCTGATATTGAGTCGCTTGAAAAACTTTCATATTACTGGGAAGATGTTCGTAAATACTATAAAGATTTCGAAAGTGGTATGATTAGCCCACACTCTGAAATTTATGTGCATGAAATGCCAGGTGGTCAATACAGTAACTTACAGCAACAAGCAAAAGCTGTTGGACTAGGTGATCGTTGGGATGAAGTGAAGCGCATGTATTCACGTGTCAATCTTTTATTTGGAGATATCGTGAAAGTGACACCGTCATCGAAAGTAGTCGGCGATATGGCGTTATTCATGGTGCAAAATGAATTAAATGAAGAGACAGTCATTACAAGAGGACAAACGATCGACTTCCCTGATTCTGTTATTGAATTTTTCCAAGGTTATTTAGGACAACCGCATGGTGGCTTCCCAGAAGCACTGCAAAAAGTAGTGTTAAAAGATCGTGAGCCAATTACGGTACGACCAGGCGAACTGTTAGAGCCAGTTAACTTTGAACAGTTAGAAGAAGTATTAGCAGATAAATTACAACGTCCAGTTACAAAGAAGGATGTTCTCGCTTATGCACTGTACCCGAAAGTGTTCGAAGAATATGCTAAAACATTAGCATCATTCGGTAATATTTCAGTTTTAGATACGCCAACTTTCTTATACGGCTTAAAGCTAGGGGAAGAAATCGAAGTTGAAATAGAAAAAGGTAAAACGTTAATTATTAAACTTGTATCGATTGGTGAGCCACAGCATGATGGTACGCGTGTTATATACTTCGAGTTAAATGGACAATCACGTGAACTCGTGATTCAAGATATGACGGTAGAAGTAGATGGCAGCATAGCACTAAAGGCAGACCCAAGCAATCCGAACCAAATCGGAGCAACAATGCCAGGAACTGTGTTAAAAGTCGTTGTTTCGAAAGGTAGTCCTGTAAAACGTGGTGACCACTTGTTAATTACAGAAGCCATGAAAATGGAGACAACAGTACAAGCACCGAAAGACGGTATCGTAAAAGAAGTTTACGCAAGCGCGGGCGATGCTATTTCGACAGGTGACTTATTAATTGAAATTGAATAATTAACTAAAGAAGAAGGTTAGTAGTAGGCACTTATGCATACTACTAACCTTCTGTTTGTCTGGGAAGAATAGTAGAAACTACATAACAACTGTAATAGGTCATTCTAGCTACTGAAAAACATTTATCTGCATATCAATTATTTTGTCTATAGCCTTTTTTGATATAAAATAAAGATAGATAATTTTATTTCCGTAAATGCTAATAAAACCTTTTACAATCGTTAATACATCCTCTCAAAATACCACACTCACATCGTTTTTAATTGCCTAAGCTGTTGTTTTCTTGCGGTAAATCGCTGAAGTAAGCTTTCATTCTTTTATCAAAAATGTAATATAACGTAACGCTTTCTTAGTAAAGTTCATGTTTGGTAATGGCATTATTATGGCAGACTAAGGAAGGCGCCTGCAGACAAAGAAAAAAGATTCGACAGCGCCGAATCCTTTTCTAAAGTTACTTATTTTTTTCATTATAATTGCTACGTGCTACAAGCATAATCATGTAGCAAAGGAGACCAAATAACATTGAAATGAATAAAGAATGTAATAATGCGACCGTTAGATTTAATTTAGTAAGGACTACTAACATACCTGCTAAAACTTGTAGAATAACTATGATGAAAGCGATAATCCAGCCATAATAAATAACACGTTGTTGCTTGTATTCTTTTATAGCGTGCCAAGTTATGTATGTAATCCAAATAAAAATAATAATAGCTGCTAGTCGATGGCCCATTTGTACCCATTCGTACATATTATTTGGTGGAGCAAAAGGTGTTTCGTTATAGCAAAATGGCCAGTCAGGACATACTAGACTAGAATCGGTATGTCGAACAAGTGCCCCTGTATAAACGACTAAATAAGAATAAATTGTGACAGCAATTGTATGCCAACGTAACTTTTTCCCAATAAATACGTTATCAGCATCAAACTTTCGATCAACTTCAAATACAATCATAGAAAGAAGAAGAACGGCGGCAAAAGAAATAAGTGAGATTCCAAAGTGCAGTGCTAGAATGAAGTCTCCTTGCCCCCATAACACTTGAGCTGCTCCAATCAGCGCCTGTGCTATTAAGAAGAACATTGATAAAAAACCTAAAAATTTTACTTCACGAATATGACCAAGTTTTCGCCATGTCCAAATAGTTAAGCCGAGAATTGATATGGATACGACTCCGGTTACAAGACGATGGGAGAATTCAATTAAAACAGCTGTGGTAATTTCTTTTGGGATAAGAGAACCATTACAATCTGGCCAATTTCGACCACAGCCCAAGCCACTATCGGTTTTTGTAACGAGTGCCCCGCCAAGTAAAATAAGGAGCATTCCCACTGTAGCGGCAACAGCAAACCACTTCATATACCTGTTGTGTTGCATAAAATGAGTCACCTACTTTATCTATCAATATTACATGAAAGTAATGTTTCTGCTACTAGATGATATCTAAAATACAATTAAAATACAACTTGTAAAGAGTAGGGAGTATTAGATGTTCATTCCATTTCACAAATTGTTCATAATTTCGTGCTTTAACCTTCACAATTCAAATTGGAAAATGTTTTACTATAGATATGTTGTTTTTTAATTATATTTCTAGACAAAGCAAATTTTACAACTTCATCTAAATTTCACTAAACGTCTAGAAATCAATCGCAAATTTCGCTATAGTTATTGTTAGCGGAATATGCTTACAAAAATGAAAGGAGAGGTAACATGTCAAACGGTCGTGCGTTTTCGGCTACTAGAAATACTGATCCAGAAACGACATCTGTTGTAAAAGATTTCTTAGCACTAATAAAAATTGGAATCGTTAACTCGAATCTTGTCACAACATTTACAGGAATGTTTCTGGCAATTCAGTTTACTGGTAGACATTTCTTACAAGAGCTTGATGTACTTGTTTGTCTCATGCTAGGTGCGGCATTAATTATTGGCGGCTCTGGTGCAATGAACAATTTCATTGATCGGGATATTGATCCTATAATGAAACGAACAAAGTCAAGACCGACAGTCACAGGAAGATTTAAGCCGAATTTTGTAATGACTATTGCCCTCTCATTTTTAATTGTAGGTGAAATTTTGTTATTTACGGCATCATTTGCGGCCGGCATGTGGGGACTAGTTGGAATATTCGCTTATGTTGTTCTGTATTCAATGTGGTCAAAAAGGAAGCATGTTAGTAACACGATTGTCGGAAGTATTTCAGGGGCTATTCCACCAGTAATTGGTTTTGCAGCGATTGAACCTGCACTTGGCCCAGGAGCACTTGCCCTATTTCTCATTATGTTTGCATGGCAACCACCGCATTTTTATGCGCTTGCTATGAAACGTACTGAAGAATATCGTGCAGCTAATATTCCGATGTTACCAGTAGTAAAAGGGTTTAAACGGACGAAGTACTCAATGTTTTTCTGGATTCTTTTATTATTCCCGTTACCGTTCCTTTTACCTGAGCTTGGAAATGGATTTTTAGTGCTTGCGACTACTTTGAACTTAGGCTGGTTATTACTAGCTATAAAAGGCTTTACCACAAAAGATGATATGAAGTGGGCAAATAAAATGTTTATTTATTCATTGAATCATATGACCATACTATTTGTGGCTATCGTAATATTTGCGATATTCAGCTAATTCGGAATTCTTTCTTTCACAAGAATTCATATAGACAGAACCAATGTCCTAGGTACACATGAAAATACAACAAAGAAAGAGGGGTTTAATTAAGCTATGATGAAAGGGCTTAAAAAGTGGCGTCTTTTTTCACTTCTAGCAGTGATGATGGTTTTCCTTTCGGGTTGTGGTGAAGATTATATTTCTGCACTGAAACCATCGGGTCAAGTAGGTAAAGAACAATTCAACCTATTATTGTTGGCTACTGGAATTATGACGTTAGTTGTAGTAATAGTTTCTGTTATCTATTTACTTGCATTCTTAAAATTCCGCCGTTCAAAAGTAGGCGAAAATGTTATTCCTAAGCAAGTAGAAGGTAGTCACACACTTGAAGTAATTTGGACAGTTATTCCAATTATTTTATTATTAATCTTAGCTGTACCGGTTGTTACGGCTACTTATAAATTTGCAGATGTTGCTGCAATGGATGAAGTAGATGCAGAAGGTAACAAAACGGCCCTGACAGTAAATGTAACTGCAAAGTTATACTGGTGGGAATTTGAATATCCAAACCAAGGGATTGTAACAGCTCAAGAATTAGTTGTACCAACAGGTCAAAAAGTTTACTTTAACTTAAAAGCTGCTGATGTAAAGCACTCATTCTGGATTCCCGCGATTGGCGGTAAAATGGATACGAACGTAGAGAACTTAAACAAATTCTACTTAGTATTCGATAAAGAGTCAGCAGATCTTAAAGATGGCGTATTCTATGGTAAATGTGCTGAGCTATGTGGCCCTTCACACGCGCTTATGGACTTTAAAGTAAAAACTGTTAGCCCAGAGGCATTTGACGCTTGGGTAGCGAACATGAAAGCTACTGAAGGACAAACTGCTTCAAAAGATTCAACTGATCTTGGTGAAGCGACATTTGCTAACAGCTGTTTAGCTTGTCACGCTGTATCTGGCGCAGGTGGCACTGGTGGAGTAGGTCCTAACTTAACGACATTCGGTGATCGTAACCGTGTTGCAGGTTTCTTAGAACATAATGAAGAAAACTTAAAAGCGTGGATTAAAAACCCAGGTGAATTCAAACCAGGTAACTTAATGATGAATCCTGATGGTACTGCACCAATTTATGGCGATTTAACTGACGAAGAAATTCAAGCTCTTGCAACTTATATCATGGGCTTATCAGTAGAGAAATAATTTTCGTTTATGTAACAAACTTTGAGGGAGGTAAAAGTTGTGAGCTCATATACACAGAAAAAGGGCTTTGGAGCAGCTGTCTGGGATTACATTACAACGGTTGACCATAAAAAGTTAGCTGTAATGTATTTATTAGCCGGTACATTGTTCTTCGCTATCGCTGGTTTTGAAGCGTTATTAATGCGTATTCAGTTAATGAAACCAAATAACGATTTCGTTTCAGCTGGTTTTTTCAATGAATTATTAACGATGCACGGAACGACGATGTTATTCCTTGCTGCGACTCCATTACTATTCGCATTTATGAACATGCTTGTACCATTACAAATTGGTGCACGTGACGTTGCGTTCCCGTTCCTTAACTCTTTAGGGTTCTGGTTGTTCTTCCTAGGTGCAGTATTCCTTCACCTGTCATTCTTTATGGGTGGCGCTCCTGATGCGGGCTGGACATCTTATGCATCATTATCTTTATATTCTCCAGGACATGGTATTGACTTCTATGTACTTGGTTTACAAATTTCTGGGGCAGGGACATTAATTTCAGGTCTTAACTTTATCGTTACGATTATTACAATGCGTGCTCCAGGTATGACATTTATGCGTATGCCATTATTCACTTGGACTGCATTAGTATCAAGTGCGTTAATTTTATTCGCATTCCCTCCATTAACAATTGGTTTATTAATGATGTTATTTGACCGTATGTTCGGTGGTAACTTCTTCGACCATACAATGGGTGGTAATACAGTAATTTGGGAACACTTATTCTGGATCTTCGGACACCCAGAAGTATACATTTTAGTACTACCTGCTTTCGGTTTATTCTCGGAAATTATTCCAGCATTCTCTCGTAAGCGACTATTCGGATACTCATCAATGGTATTCGCAACAATTTTAATTGGTTTCCTAGGCTTCATGGTTTGGGCTCACCACATGTTTACAACTGGTCTTGGGCCAACTGCCAACGCAATCTTCGCGGTTGCAACAATGGCGATTGCCGTTCCAACAGGTATGAAAGTATTCAACTGGATCTTAACAATTTGGGGCGGATCTATTAAAGTTACGACACCAATGCTTTATGCACTTGGTTTCATCCCGTCATTCGTTGCGGGTGGTGTTACTGGGGTAATGCAAGCATCTGCTCCACTTGACTACCAATTACATGATTCTTACTTTATCGTTGCGCACTTCCACTACGTTATCGTAGGTGGTATCGTAACTGCATTATTCGGTTCAGCGCACTTCTACTGGCCAATTTTCTTCAACCGTATGTTAAACGAAGCACTTGGTAAATTGACTTTCTGGGTATTCTTTATCGGATTCCATTTAACATTCTTCGTGCAACACTTCTTAGGTTTAATGGGTATGCCACGTCGCGTATTCACGTACATGGAAGGTCAAGGTTGGGATCAGTTCAACTATATTTCTACAATCGGTGCATTGATGATGGGTGTTGGGGTTATCTTAATGGTAATTAACTGCTTAATGTCTATCAAAGGTGAACCTGCAGGTCGCGACCCATGGGGCGATGGTCGTACGTTAGAATGGTCAATTCCACAACCAATTCCATTCTATAACTTCCGTCAAACACCACTTGTTCGTGGTCTAGATCCTTGGTGGATTGAAAAGCAAGAAGGTAATAAAGAAGTGACATTTGCTGAGCCAATCGGTGATATTCATATGCCAAACAACTCTGCAATTCCATTCGTTATATCTTTAGGTATGTTTATCGCAGCATTCGGTGCACTTTATAATCCAGATGCAGATAAACCTTGGTCAATTTACGTATTAATTATTGGTCTACTGATTACATTTGGTGCAATGATTGCTCGTTCTGTGAAGGACGATCATGGCTTCCACTTACACAAAGAAGACATTCTTGAAATCGAAGAACATCTTTACGGTAAAGGAGGAAATAAATAATGGATTACAATACTAAATTTACTCCTCATACTTGGCCAGATCATCCTGAACAAGCAACGATGGAAGGGAAAAATAAAGTCGTTGGATTCTGGATTTTCCTTGCCTGTGAAGTTGTACTTTTCGCAAGTTTATTTGCGACTTACTTAGCACTTAAGAACAAAGGGCCTGCTGGCATGGAGTTCACAACACAAGGTTTATTTGAATTACCATTAGCATTTGCAATGACGATGTTATTATTAACATCTTCACTAACTTCAGTTTATGCCATTTACCATATGCGTAATTTTAATTACAAAGGTATGCAAACTTGGTTAGCAATCACATTACTTTTAGGTCTTGGATTCCTTGCCCTAGAAATTTACGAGTTCCAACACTATGTGCATCTTGGTTTCACATTTAACCAATCTGCATTCGCAACTTCGTTCTATACGCTAGTAGGTACGCACGGTTTCCACGTATCTTTAGGGTTAGTATGGATTACAACATTACTTATCCGTAATGCGAAACGTGGACTAAACCTGTACAATGCACCTAAGTTCTTTGTGGCTGCACTATACTGGCACTTTATTGACGTTGTTTGGGTATTTATCTTTACAGTAGTATACTTGATGGGAGTGATCGGATAATGTCATCACATGATACACCTGTAGTTGCTAAGTCTCAAGCGCAATTCGAGTATGATCGTCATCACAATGCCGTTCATATGCGTAAACAAGTAATCAACTTTGCAATCATGATTTTCTTAACGTTTATCGCGTTCGCTGTTGTTGCTGCTGGTTTTTCTAAATATTTCATAGCACCATTTGTTTTATTGCTTGCTGGCGTACAAGTTGTTCTTCAACTTTATGCTTTCATGCACTTAGAAGACAAAAAAACACACTTCGGTGGTGTTATTGGATTCTTTATGTGGATGGGGATTTTAATCGCATTTACATTCTTCTTAGCATTTTTAACGATTATTTGGTGGTAATACCAAAAAAAGCATGCTCTCTGCTAGACGCAGAGACGTGCTTTTTTCGTTTTCTAAATAGTGTAAAGTGTTGGTAATTTGTTCACCGTTCGTTCATTGCAGTATAGCTGTAAGCGTTTTATAATAGGAGTACTGAAGTTTTCTTTATGTCTTTGCAATCATTGTCTCTATTTTTTATAGCTTCGCTGCGACATTCGACAAAGACTTAACTTTATTTTGCAGAAGTTTGATTTCCAAAATAAGTAGAACGTTTTAGCGTACATCACTCGCTTTTGGCGTTAAAATGTATGCTGGAAAAAGTTAAAGGAGCGCGTATTGTATGCCACTTAGTATATTTGGTTTCCAAGCTTTATGGAGCCCATATTTAATAGGGCTTCTCGTTTTTATTACCGCAATCTATTTTTTAGTGACAACGAAATGGCGTAAAGATTTTAAAGTAAGTGAGCCACTGAAAAAAGGTGAAGCAATTTATTTTGTATTAGCAATGATTACGATTTATATTATTAAAGGATCTCCAATCGATGTAATGGCCCATATCATGTTTACGATGCATATGGTGCAGATGGCTATTCTTTTATTGCTTGTGCCTATTTTTCTAATTAAAGGGATCCCTTGGTGGGTATGGAAGGTTGCCATAGAAGCACCTGTTGTCAAACCTTTATTTAAAGTGTTAACATTACCTGTGGTTGCGATATTTGTTTTTATCGGTCTCTTCTCTATCTATCATTTACCGTCAGTATTAGACTACATTAAATTAAACGAAACGTTACATGGTACTTATACTTTTGTATTATTTGTTTCTGCTGTGTTAATGTACTGGCCTTTAATTCAAAAAATACCAGATAGCGATGAAATGAAACCATTGCATAAATTAGCGTATATCATTGCCAATGCTGTGTTAATTACACCTGCATGTGCATTAATTATTTTTGCACCTAATGCGATGTATGAAACATATACGAGTGGTGAAGCTTGGCTAAAAGCGATGGAGTTATGTGTGCCAGCCTCAACTCTATCTGGCTTGTCATTATCTGGCCCAGAATTGTTTACGGATATGAAGCCAGCTGCGGATCAGCAACTTGGTGGTGTTCTGATGAAAATATTGCAAGAGCTTATTTTTGGTGTTTTAATCGGTGCGATTTTTACAAAATGGTATCGTTCTGAGCAAAAGGATCCGGATAAAATTACTGCCGACGCATTAAAAGCACACCAGCAAAAATGGGAAAGAGAACAGCAACATCTGTTGTAAAATTTATTTTGTATAAGGAGTTTTGTGAATGGAATTGCAAATTTTGCCTACTATTAGTACTTCATTTATAGTTATAAGTGCTGTACTTGTAGCAATTGGTTGGGGCTTAATTATAAAGGGAAAAGTAGATGCACATAAAAAGGTTATGTTAGCTGCCGGTGTTGCTGCACTTTGCTTCTTTATCATCTATGCTTCACGTACGGTCTTTATCGGTAATACAGCTTTTGGCGGCGGTGAGGATTTAAAACCATACTATACATTCTTTTTAATTTTCCACATTACGTTAGCGACAACTGGCGCAGTGTTTGGACTTGTTAGTATTATTTCAGGATTAAAAACAAACATTAAACTACACAAACGAATTGGACCAATTACAAGTATTATCTGGTTCTTTGTTGCAGTTACAGGTGTTATGGTATATATGTTACTGTATATACTGTTTGAACCAGGTGAAACAACGTCTGTTATTAAAGCGATATTAGGATTTTAACGCAAAAATCTCCCTCCTTACTCTTGAGAAGGTGGGAGATTTTTTATAGCAGATTGATTAAATAACGAAAGCGCAACGACAACGAGTAAAGGGCCAATTAAAATACCGAGAAAACCAAATATTTTAAAACCGATAAACATAGCAATAAAAGTGGAGAGCGAAGAAAGACCAATTTTATTACCAATTATTTTCGGTTCTATCATACGTCGTATTAAGAACAGAATGACTGTCAGTACAACTAAGGCAATCGCAAAGATATAGTCACCTGTAAATGCTTTGTAGATGGCCCAAGGTAGCAGTAATATAAACGAGTCTAAAAAGGGGATAATGTCTAATACGACAATCAGTAATGCTAAAATAAAAGGAAACGGTGTCTTTAATAGGAAAAATGCGATTGTCGCTACCGCGAAAATACAAATACCCACTAGTAATTGTGCTTTCATAAAGCCAATGAGTGCCACTTTTACACGTGCAGCTGTAAATAGTATTTTTTGATGATAATGAAACGGAATGGGAGCCAATAGTTTGCGATTGATTGATGGTAAATCTAATAACAGCATATACAATACTATCCAATAGACAAAAATATCAAATAAACGGGATGGAATATGGGTAAGTAGTGATGACCAAACATTAAAGTTTGTTAAAGAAAGTGCGAAATTTTCAATAGAAGAAAGTGCTCGTGCAATCATGGTTTGAATTTGCGTTACGAGATCTAATGGCAAATGGTACGTATAGTTAGCAAGCTTGGATTGAATTTGAATCCACATAGCCGACAATTGGTTAAGATAATCTGGAATATGAATGATAAATGATGAAAACTGTTTCCAGCTTATATAGCCTAGGAAAATACATAGTAGTAATGTGATACAAAAAAATAATAGCCAAAAAATAGATACGACAATTTTGCGTTTTTTGCGAAAGCGTTTGCTCATACGAATAATGAGAGGCTCTAATAATAATGCGGTTACATAGGCAAGAAGGATAGGCAAAGATAAGGATAAAAACCAAAGGATGATTAATCCTATAGCAATAACGATTATAGGGTGACGAAAAAAGGGTCTTTTAAAAAATTGTATCAAGAATCTCACCTACATCATTTGAAAGATATAGTTAGTATGAGAAGAAAATCTTTTTTTACTCAAAATAAAAAAGACTGGACCACCAGTCTTTTCTTGATATTCATACATTCTTATGACAAGCTTGCATTTTAGAACAACAAGTAAACTAAAAAACTTGTTGTCGCATCAAGACCACAGTATCTGCAAAGACGT